>Ga0302157_10000012_pt1 | contig 251367 bp, 231 predicted proteins | sample I_Bog_N3_3_FD_193502 | JGI IMG/M metagenome (GOLD analysis project Ga0302157, IMG submission 193502) | Peat permafrost microbial communities from Stordalen Mire near Abisko, Sweden - I_Bog_N3_3 | ecosystem: Environmental > Terrestrial > Soil > Wetlands > Peat | place: Sweden: Abisko... | reverse complement strand
CCACCGAAAATCAGCGCCACCCAGGCCGCTTCAACCAACCTCGTGTAGTGCCGACCTTTGATGGTGTACCCTAAATACATCAATCACTTAGCGTCGGCGAAGCCTCGAATCCGCGAAGTTCGGCTAGGCGGGAGTCCTGGTCTCCAGCAAAGCGGCGATGGCGGGCGATGGGTTGCCGCCGCAATTGAGCACCACGACGCTGCGCCCGGCCCAGCGCGGCGCTTCGTTGAAAAACGCGGCCCAGGCCGTGCCGCTCGCGCCTTCCATGGGCCAGCCGCGGGCATGGCCCCAGCGCATGGCGCCGAGGATGTCCTGCTCGCTCACCAGCGACGCGCGGTGCATGACCTCACGGCACAGATCGAAGGTGATGGAATCCGCTTCGACGCCGCCCGCGGTGCTTTCGCTCAAGGTTGCCGACTCCGGTGCATCGTAGATCCTTCCGGCCAGAAGGCTGTGGTACAGAACGGCGGAATTCGCGGGCCAGCAGCCGATGATTTCGGCCTGCGGCGCGTGCTGCCGCAGGTAGGCGCCCACTCCGCTGATCAGGCCGCCGCCGCCGGTTGCGATGAACACCGCATCGAGCTGCGGCAATTGACGCACCAGCTCCAGGCCGATGGTGCCCTGACCGGCGATGACGTGGGCGTCGTTGTAGGGCGAGACGTAGCTGCGGCCGGACTGCGCGGCGGCGTCCCGTGCGGCGAGTTCCGCGCTTAAGGGATCATCGCCGACGACGCGAATCCTGGCCCCGTAGGCGCGCATACGGTCGAGCTTCGCCCGCGCCACCCCGGCGCAGACGAACACTTCGGCGGGCACGCCCAGGAACTGCGCAGCCGCCGCCACGCCGAGTCCGTGGTTGCCGGTGGAGGAGGCGACCACGCCGGCGGCCGCAATTCGCGGGCCGAGGCTCATGAGCTTGTTGGTCGCCCCGCGCAGCTTGAACGATCCGGTCCGCTGGCGTGTCTCGAGCTTGGCGTATACCCGTACCGCATCCGGTACGCGTGCATCGCCGGGCAGCGCCGCGAGCGGGGTCTCCTCGACCAGCGAATAGATGCGCCCTGCCGCCTCCTCGATCAGGGGCAGCAGTTCGGCGGCGGGCAGCGTGCGTGCTGGGGATGCCATGTTGGTAGTATTATCGCCGGGCAGCCGGGTGTCGGTTGCAAAAGGGGGATACTGCCATGTCGATGCCCAGCCTTCGGATTGCGGCGCTCGCCGCGGCACTGTTCGCACTGCCGGCCTGGGCCGGCGAACAGCTCAAGCTGGTCGAGCGCGCGCTCACCGACGCCACCTTGGATCTCGGGCTGAAGGGCGATTCGGTCGGCGATCTGCTCACCTTCGCCAACCCGGTCTTCGACGCGGTCAACAAGACGCAGCTCGGTTCGGACCAGGGCTACTGCGTGCGGGTTGTGGTCGGCAAGAGCTGGGAGTGCTTTTGGACGCTGCTGCTGAAGCACGGCCAGATCACCGTGGAAGGCCCGTTTCTCGATGACGGCGACTCGGTGATGGCGATCACCGGCGGCACGGGAAAATATGCGGGCGCCAAGGGATCCTTGAAGCTGCATGCCCGCGATGCGAAAGGCTCGAGCTACGATTTTCTCTACGATCTGCTGTAATCCTCAGACCTGCGCGGCACCGCCCGCGAGGAATTCGGCGAGTTTCTCGGCGTGGTTGCGCAGCTCGGTCACGGCGGTGGCCTCCCACCACGCCGCCCGCAACATGGGTCCGAGATAGAACAGGTTCTTCGCCGGCACTCCGTCGACATCGATGCAGGCGCCGTGTTCGGCCGTGCGCAGCCCGAGATTCAGGCCATCTGCCGCGATCAGGCCATCTGCCGCCAGCGAGCCGATCAATGGATCACGGGATGTCGGCACGGCGTAATTGGGACCGGTGGCGTTGATTACCGCATCGACGCGAAGCACGCGGGTGTCGGCGGCTGCGCGCGGCCGCCAAAACACGTCGATCCGATCCGCGGCCGGCTCGAGCCGCTCGACTCGTCCGGCGTTGATCTGCAGGTGGCCGGAGCTGCGCAGGGTGGCGATGCGTTCTGCCAACGTCGGCGGCAGTCGATGGCGATGCACGTCCCAATAGGTCTGCAGGTGGCGCATGAATCGCAGCCGCTCGGGCTGCGCCAGGCGGCGCCAGATGCTGGGTGCGGCGTTGCGCAGCACGGTCACCACCTCGCGCCAGTCGCCACCCCGCGCCTGCACCTCGCGCGCCAATGTGCGGCTGACCTCGAGCAGCCGCCGGATCGAATGGGCCCCGGCCAGCGCGGCCGCTGCGCCCGGCAGGACAGTGGAGCCGAATACGGTCTCCGATCGCGGCAGCAGGCCGTGGCGCGAAATCGCGTGAATCGCCGGGACCCGCCCAGGCGGTGCGCACAGCGCACAGGCGAGGTCAGCCATGGTCAATCCGGTGCCGACGATCAGCACCGCCTGCGGAGCCGGGCCGTCCTCGGGCAGATCCCACGGATCGTTCCAGTAGCCCGGGTGAGCCCGCAGCTGCCTGGCGAACGGCAATTCCGGCGGCGGCGGATTGCCGGTTGCCAAGACCACCATGTGGGCGGCGATGCCGCCGCCCCGCGCCAGTTCGACCGTGAGCGCCCCGTCCGACCGCGACACCCGTCGTACCGTATCGTGCACCCGGCGCAGATGTACCCGCGCCGGGGCGGCGCCCTCCGCGGTGCGCAGCAGCTCCTGCAGATACTCGCCGTACAACGCCCGCGGCAGAAAATCCTCGCTGTCGGCATGCGGCAGGCTGCGGCGTGCGAACTGCAGGAACTGCAGAGGTTCGCGCGAATCCGCCGACAGGCGCGCCGCGGGCACGTTGAGGAGGAACTCGTGCGGGTTGGCGGCATAAGCGACGCCGCGGCCCACGGCGGCGGCGCGCTCGATCAACACGATCTCGGTGACCGCCTCGGGAGGACGGCGCAACAGATTGGCCGCGAGCACGGTGCCGCTGAAGCCTCCGCCGACGATTACAATGGTGTTACGCAAGGACACCCCGGTTTGAAATCGCCGTCGAACCTCGGGCAGCCGTTGAACTTCGGGCAAATGACCCTATCTAACTGTGCGTGGCACATCCGCCACTGAGGGCTGAACATGGTCAAGTATCGCATAGCCTTGATGTTGTTGACTTTCGCCGCGTTGTCGAGCCCCGTGCTGGCGGACACCGATCCGAGCATGCACGACGTCTACGTCGCCGCCGAAGGCGGTCACCTGGACCAGGCACAGCAGATGATGACGCAGGTACTGCGCGATCATCCGCGCAGCGCCAAGGCGCATTACGTCGCGGCGGAGATCTACGCCCGGCAGGGCAACGCCTCCCTGGCGCGCGTCGAGCTGAACGTGGCCGAACAGATCGAGCCCGGATTGCCGTTCGCGACGCCGCAGGCGGTGCGGGCACTGAAGGCGCAGCTGGGGTCGAATTCCGGCGCCGCCGGGCTGACGACGCGGCCCACGCCGCAGATCCCCTGGGGCGTGCTGCTGATCGGTCTGGTCGTGGTCGGCGGCATCTTCCTGATGCTGCGCCGGCGCAGCGCGCCGGTATACGGCGGCGTTCCCGCGATGGGCGGGGCACCCGGCTATCCCGGCCCGGCGTATGGCGCTCCCGGCTACGGCCCGGGCGCGGCGGGCGGCGGTATCGGCTCCGGCATCGCCGGCGGGCTGGCTTCGGGCTTGGCGGTGGGTGCCGGCGTGGTGGCCGGCGAGGAACTCGCGCATCATTTCCTGGACGGACGGCGTGAGACCATCGCGCCGGCGGAGGAGGCACCGTCCCACCCGGTGTCGAACGGCGACATGGGCGGTTCGGACTTCGGTGTCACCGAAGATCCGTCATCCTGGGACGACTCTGGTTCCTCGGGTGGCGATGGCGGCGGCGGCGACTGGAGCTGATCCGCGCGGCCCTCTCAGCCGGCCTGCGCAAACACGGCCGCGACGGCGTCGTGCAGAGCTTTCATCCCGAATGAGATGTCCTGCACGGCGCCATTGACGAAAAACGCGGGTGTCGCACGAATGTGGCTGCGGCGTCCGCCCGCGATGTGTTCGCGGACCTTTTGCAAATAGATGTGATCGTCCATCTCGGCGTGGTAGCGCACCGTGTCGAGGCCGAGTTCGGCCGCGTAGCGCTGCAAGTCCCTGGAATTCAGATGCTCCTGGTTCTCGAAAAGCAGGTCGTGCATGGGCCAGAAACTGCCCTGCGCGGCGGCGGCCTCCGCGGCTTCGGCCGCGAGCAGCGCATGCGGATGCGCCTCCTCGAGCGGGAAGTGCCGGAATACGAACCGAATCCTGTTCGGGTAGCGCTCCATCAGCAATCGCGGCGTGGCTGCCGCCAACTTGCAGCTCGGGCATTCGAAATCGCCGTATTCGACCAGCGTCACCCGCGCGTGCTCCGACCCCTGTAGGTGGTCGGTGGGCTCCACGGGCACCACCAGGCCGGCGTGAGACAGATCGCTCATGGGCTCGGCTCCTTTTCCACCGGACGGATGGTCAGATGCACCAAGGTCGAACGCCGCAGCAACGTCAATTCGCAATCGCGGCCAATCCGGCCGGCGTCGAGCAGGCGCTGCAGATTGTCGACGCCGTCCACCGGCGCGCCCTGCAGCGCGATGATGCGGTCTCCCGCCGCGACTCCGGCCAGCGCCGCGGGGCTGCCGGCAAGCACCTCCGAAACCAGCACCGCGGTGGAACCGGGCAGGTTGAAATGCCGCACCACCCGCGTGGCGACCGGCACGGTGGCACCCGCGACGCCGATGTAAGCGCGCCGCACCCGGCCGTGCGCGAACAGCTGGCTGATGACCCACTTCGCCGTGTTGATGCCGGTGGCGAAGCAAATCGCCTGCGCCTGCGGAATCATGGCGGTGTTCACGCCAACCACCCGGCCGTGGGAGTCGACCAGGGGTCCGCCGGAATTGCCCGGATTCAAGGCGGCATCCGTTTGAATGACCTCGTGCATCAGGGTGCCGGACTTGGCGCGCAGCGTACGTCCCAGCGCGGAGATCACCCCGGTGGTCACGCTCTTCGAGTATCCGAGCGGGTTACCGATGGCGATGGCCACCTGACCGACGCGCAGCCGGCTGGAATCGCCGCACTCCACGAACGGCAGCGCACCGGGAGAGCTGATGCGCAGCACCGCCAGATCCGAATCCGGATCGTTGCCCACCCATTGCGCGTCGAAGCGATTCTCATCGCTCAAGCCCACGGTGATGTGGGCGGCGCCGTGCACCACGTGGCTGTTGGTCAGCAGATAGCCGTCCGGTGTGAACAGGAAACCCGAGCCGCTCGAATGCACCGTTCGGGACGCGCGGCGCGCCTTGTGCGACACCTCGATGAAGGTCACCGCCGGCGCAACGCGCTCGAGCGCGCCGATCACGGCGCCGGAATAGGCATCGAGCAGCGCCGCGTCCTCATCCGGCGGCGCCGGATCCGCATGCTCGATCCAACGGGGTGCGGGCGCGAGCACCGTCAGCCGAGCACGATCTTGGGTTGCGGGGCCAGCCCCTCGACGATGAGCTTGTTGACACGGCGCACGAACGTCGCCGGGTCCTCCAGTTCGCCGCCCTCCGCGAGCAACGCCTGATCGTACAGCACGGTCGCCAGCTCCCCGAATGCCGATTCATCGGCGGCATCCTTGAGACGTAACGCCAGCGGATGAGCCGGATTCAACTCGAGGATGGGCAGCGCGGCGAACGGATTGTTCTGGCCCGCCTGCTTGAGGATGCGTCCCATGCGCAGGCTCAGGCCGAATTCACCGGCGACCAGGCAGGCCGGCGAATCGGTGAGCCGGCCGGAGAGGCTGGCGCTCGCGATCTTGCCCGAGAGCGTTTTGCCCAGATGCGCCAGCGTCTCCTTGTACGCGGATTCCGCGGCCGCCTGTTCCGGGGTCTGGATCGCGGAGGTCAGGTCGGCGGACGAACCCGCCGCGCTGGCGAGTTTGCGGCCTTCGAACTCGTGGATGTGGCTCGCCACCCATTCGTCGACGCGATCGGTGAGCAGCAGCACTTCGATGTCGCGGGCGCGAAAGCCTTCAATATGAGGACTGTTGCGCGCCGCGGCCAGGGTGTCGGCCGTCAGATAATAGATGGCCTTCTGGTCCGGTTTCATGCGCGATACGTAATCGGCGAACGTCACGGTGGCCGCATCGCCGGCGACAGCGGTGGAGTGCAGGCGCAGCAGCTTGACGATCCGCTCCCTCTGGCCGGCATCATCGATGACGCCTTCCTTGAGCACCATGCCGAAGGTCTTCCAGAACTCCGCATACTCCGCGGGCTTGTCGGCCGCGAGTTCCTCGAGCAGATCCAGCGTGCGCTTGACCAGGGCGGACCTGATCTTCTCCACCGTGCGGTTGTTCTGCAGCAGCTCGCGCGACACGTTGAGCGGCAGGTCGGCCGTATCCACCAGCCCGCGCATGAACCGCAGCCAGGGCGGCAGCAGCTCGGCGGCCTTGTCCATGATGAACACCCGCTTCACATACAGCTGCACGCCGCCGCGCTGATCGCGATCGAACAGATCGAACGGTGCGCGCTTCGGCAGATACAGCAGCGAGGTGTATTCGATGTTGCCCTCCACCCGGTTATGGGCCCAGGCGCGCGCGTCCTCGGTATCGTGCGTGAGGTGTTTGTAGAACGCCTGATAGTCCTCGTCCGTCAGCTCGGACTTCGGTCGCGTCCAGAACGCCTTGGCCTGATTGATGGTTTCGCGCGAGCCGCCGGCCTCGAGCACGATGGGCAGGCTCAGATGATCGGAATAGCGGCGCACCAGCTGGCGCAGGCGTGCGGGCTCGAGGAATTCCCTGTCCTCGGCGCGCAGATGCAGGATCACCTCGGTGCCGCGCTCCTGCTTGCTGTCGTCGCGGATCTCATAGGTGCCTTCGCCGTCGGATTCCCAGCGCACGCCCTCCCCGTCCGCACGCTTGCTCACGACGGCGACGCGGTCGGCGACGATGAAGGCCGCATAGAACCCCACCCCGAACCTGCCGATCAATTGCGCATCCTTGGCCGCATCGCCGCTCATGGATTCGAGAAACTTCCGGGTGCCGGAACTGGCGATGGTGCCGAGGTTGGCGATCACCTCGTCGCCGCTCATGCCGATGCCGTTGTCCTTGACGGTGAGGGTGCCGGCGCCCGAGTCCGGGATCAGCGTCACCGACAGCTCGTCGGCCCCCAATAGGCCAGGATTGGCGAGAGCCTCGAAGCGCAGCTTCTCGCAGGCATCGGAGGCATTGGAGATCAATTCCCGCAGGAAGATTTCCTTGTTCGAGTACAGCGAATGGATCACCAGTCGCAAAACTTGCTTGGTTTCGGCTTGAAACTCTTTGGTCTGTGTTTCCATGGCCTGAATGTCTGTTGCCCCTGAAACGAAGCGCTTTGCATGGGGGTGCGCCGCCGGGAATTCAAGTGCCGGGCACAGACCTTCTAGGCGAGCGCCTTGGGATCGATGGGCAGGCTGCGGATGCGCTTGCCGGTGGCCGCGAAAATGGCGTTGCACAAAGCCGGCACCACCGGCGGCAGCGCCGGCTCGCCCACCCCGGTGGGCGGATGATCCGACACCAGGAAGTGCACCTCGACGGGCGGCGCCTGGTGGATGCGCAGCAGCGGAAAGTCGTTGAAATTGCCCTGCACGGTGCGGCCACCCTCGATGGTGATGACCTGACCCAGCGCCTCGCCGATGCCGTCGAGCGCAGCCCCCTGCACCTGGTTCTCGGCACCGGTGGGATTGATGATCTGGCTGCCGATGTCACCGGCCACCCAGACCTTGTCGATCTTGAGATTGCCGGCGCTCACGGTGACCTGCGCCACCTCGGCGAAGTAGCCGAAATGACTGTAATAAAAGGCCACGCCCATTCCGGAACCGGCCGGCAGGGAAGCACGCTTCTCCCAGCCGGATTTCTCGGCCACCAGGGCGAGCACATCGCGCATGCGGCCGGAATCGAAGGGCGGAGTCGGCCCGTTCGGGCCCGCCGGGTTCTCGTACACGCGGCGCTCGCCGAGCAGATCGAGCCGGAACTGCACCGGATCCCTGCCGGCCGCGACGCTGAGCTCGTCGATGAACGACTGGAACACGAAGCCGAGGGCATTGCTGTTCGGCGCGCGCAGCGGCCCGGTCGGCACGCCGCAAGGCATGAGTGAGGCGGCAAAATCAAGGTTTGCGACGAAGCGCGCCGGGAATTCGGATGGCGTCAGCACCGCGGCGTTCGCGAATTTGCCGTCGGCGCCGAATGACACGAAATGGTCGCGGAAGGCCTGCACCTTGCCGGCGGCATCGAGACCGGCCTTGAAGAAATGAAAGCCCGCCGGCCGGTAGAAATCGTGCCGCATGTCGTCCTCGCGGCTCCACAGGAGTTTCACCGCCACGCCGGCCTGTTTGGAAATCCAGGCGGCCTCCACCATGTAGTCGTTCATCAGCCGGCGGCCGAATCCGCCGCCGCAGCGGATCATGTGGATGGTGATGTCGGCGTCGGTCAGACCGAGGGTCTTGGCGACGATCTTGCGGCCGGGATCCGGATTCTGGGTGGGCGCCCAGATCTCCACCTTGCCGTCCTTGAAATGCGCGGTGCAATTCTGCGGCTCCAGCGGCGCGTGCGCGATGAAAGGATAGCTGTAGGCGGCCTCGACCACCTTGGCGGATGCGGTCAGCGCCGCGTCGACGTCGCCCTCACTGCGGACCTTGAGCGTCGGCGGCCTCTGCGACAGTTCGAGCGCGCGCCTGGCAAAGCCGGTTGTGCTCTGCCAGGCGGTCGGACCCTCGTCCCAGACGACCTCGAGAGATTGGCGTGCCTTCTGCGCGGCCCACCAGGTCGTACCCAGGATGGCCACGCCGCTGGTCAGGCCGTCGAACACCGTTCCGCCCGCGACGATGAAGGCATCGCGCACGCCCGGCAGCGCCTTGACCGCGTCCAGATTCGCGCTGAGCGCCTTGCCGCCGAACACCGGACATTTCTCGAACACCGCATACAGCATGCCGGGCACGGTGATGTCGATGCCGAACAGCGGCTTGCCGGTCACCACCAGCGGGCTGTCGATGCCGCGCTTGGATGTGCCGATGATTTTGAAATCCTTCGGGTTCTTCAGCACCACGGTCTTGAGGTCCGGTGCCGGCAGGGTTGCGGCTCTTGCCGCCAGCGCACCGTAGGTCAAGTGCCGGGCGCTGGGCCGGTGATGCACCACGCCGCTGCTGGCATCGCAATCGGACGGCGCCACGTCCCAGGTCTGCGCCGCCGCGGCGATGAGCATCTGGCGGCCCGCCGCACCGACCCGCCGCAGCGGATCCCAGTGCAGCGGGGTCGCCACGCTGCCGCCCGCGAACTGGCGTCCGTAGACCGCCGGATCGGAGAGCGCCTGTTCGATGCGCACGTCCTTCCAATCCACGTCCAGTTCCTCGGCGATGAGCATGGGCAGCATGGTCTTGATGCCCTGGCCGACCTCCGGGTTCGGCGACACGATGGTGACCAGGCCGTCGGGGGACAGCCGCACGTAGGCGTTGAGCACCACGGCTTTGGATTCCGTGGCGGCATCCGCCGGCGCCGCGGCCCAGTAGAAATCGAGCAACAGACCGCCGCCCACCGCGGCGCCTGCCTGCAGGAAGGTACGGCGCTTCATGGCGCAACTCCGGCTTTGTCCGCGCCCACGCCGGCGGCCTGCTTGATGGCCTTGCGGATGCGCACGTAGGTGGCACAGCGGCAAAGGTTGCCGGCCATGGCCCGATCGATGTCGGCGTCTGCGGGATGCGCGGTCTTGGCGAGCAGCGCTGCGGCCGACATGATCTGGCCCGCCTGGCAATAGCCGCATTGCACGACATCGACGTCGAGCCAGGCATCCTGAACCTTCCTGCCGACCACGGTCGCGCCGATGCCCTCGATGGTGGTGACGGATGCGCTGCCGACGCTGGATAGGGGCGTGATGCAGGAGCGCGTGGCGGCGCCGTTCAGGTGCACGGTGCAGGCGCCGCACAGGCTCACGCCGCAGCCGTACTTGGTTCCCTTGAGATCCAACAGATCCCGCAACACCCACAGCAGCGGCATGTCGGGTTCCGCCTCGATCTCGTGCTGTCGGCCGTTCACCTCGATTCGGTAGTGCACTTGAATTCTCCTAGGCCCAATGCGCGCGCGGGTTGAAGTCGAATTCGCGGCTCATGCGCTCGTAGGCCTCACGTTGCTTGGTCGATTCGGCCGACGGCGTAACCAGTTTGATGCTCACGATCTGATCTCCGCCCGGGTTGCCCGGAAAGCCGCGGCCGCGAAGCCTGAGCTTCTGTCCGGATTGTGCGCCCGCAGGCACGGTCAATTCCACCCTGCCACCGAGCGTCGGCACGGCCACCCGGGTGCCGAGCGCCGCTTCCCACGGCGCCAGCGGCAACTCGACGTGCACGTCCTTGCCCTGCAGAGAATACACGGCATGCTGACGGATCCGCATCCGGAGCACCGTCGCCGGGCGGCCACCGACGCCGGCGACCCGCAGCGCCTGACCGTCGGTGATGCCCGCCGGAATCTGCATCTCGACCACCCGGGCGCGCCCCGATTCGTTGAGCGTCACCCGGCGGCTGCTGCCTGCATAGGCCTCCTCCACCGTGATATCGAGTTGCCCGGACTCATCCTCCTGCGGGGCGTAACCGCCGGCGCCTCCGAACAGGCTGGAGAAAAAATCGCTGAAACCGTGGGTTTCGTTGACGCGCTGTCCGCCCCCGCCGAAGCGCTGTCCCCAATCGGGCGGCGGACGAAATTGCTGACCGGAGCGGAAATTGGGCCCCAATTGGTCGTAGGCGGCGCGTTTGTCGGGATCCTTGAGAACTTCGTAGGCCTCCTGCAGTTCCTTGAACTTCTCCTCGGCGTTCTTCTCCTTGCTGACGTCGGGATGGTATTTGCGGGCGAGCTTGCGGTAGGCGAGTTTGATGTCCTCCGCGCCTGCCGAGCGGCTCAGGCCCAATGTGCTGTAGTAATCCTTGAACTGCATGCCAACCCTCAAAGAGCATGAAAAAAACTCTATATATCAGATACCTGACCGACCCCGTCCGCATGGCGGTCGAGGGCAGCGCTTGAAATCGATACAGAGTGTCCCGACGACTAGGGAGTCGGGATAGCATATTCGGAATCCCATAAAAAGGCCCCATGAAGCGCATATTCCTGTTCATCGTCACCAATCTCGCCGTGCTGGCCTTGCTCAGCCTGGTGCTATTCGTCATCGAGCAGGTGTTCGGCGTGCGCTTGGGACAGGACGGCCTGGGCGGCCTGTTGGCGTTTGCGGCGGTGTTCGGCTTCGGCGGCGCACTGATCTCGCTGGCCTTATCGAAGTGGACCGCCAAGCGCATAATGGGGGTGCGCGTGATTGGACAGCCGCAATCGGACCTTGAGGCCTGGCTGCTGGGGACGGTGGCGCGCCTGGCGGAACAGGCCCGTATCGGCATGCCCGAAGTGGGCATCTTCGATGCCGAGGAGATGAATGCCTTTGCGACTGGCGCGCGCCGCAACGCCGCGTTGGTCGCCGTCAGCAGCGGTTTGCTGCGCGGCATGACGCGGCCGCAGGCCGAGGCCGTGCTGGGACACGAAATGAGTCATGTGGCGAACGGCGACATGGTGACGCTCACGTTGTTGCAGGGTGTATTGAACACGTTCGTGATCTTTCTCGCGCGCATCATCGGCGGCATCGTCGATCGGACATTGTTGAAGAACGACCGGGAAGGCTCCGGCCTGGGATTCTTCGTGACCACGCTGGTGGCGCAATTCGTGCTCGGCATCTTCGCCAGCATGATCGTCTGCTGGTTCTCGCGGTACCGGGAATTTCGCGCCGACCGCGGCGGTGCAAATCTCGCCGGCACCGCCAATATGATCGGTGCGCTCGAATCGCTGAAGCGCAGCAGCCACGGCGAGCCGATGCCGGCGCAGATGCAGGCCTTCGGCATCAACGGCGAGCCGGGCGGAATGATGCGATTATTCATGAGCCATCCGCCGCTGGATGAGCGCATCGCGGCCTTGCGCGGCGCCGGCGGCCTTACGACTTGATACAGGAAATACCGATGACACAGGACAATGAGAGCGTGGTGCAGCCGCCGGCGGTGGAGCGGGTCGGCCGGGAGCTGTCGCGCTGGTTCGACAACAGCGATTTCGCGACGCGCGTCGCGGCACGCCCGGTGGAGCGCTCGAGAAGGGTCGACTGGGCGCGCGTCATACCGTTCCTGCTGATGCATGCGGCCTGTCTGGCGGTGATCTGGGTCGGTTTCAGCTGGGTCGCGTTCGCCGTGACGGTGGCGTTGTACGTGCTGCGCATGTTCGCGATCACCGGCTTTTATCACCGTTATTTCTCGCACCGCACCTTCAAGACTTCGCGGATCGGCCAGTTCATTTTCGGGCTGCTCGGCGCCTCGGCGGTGCAGCGCGGACCGATCTGGTGGGCCGCGCACCACCGCCATCACCACGTGTATTCGGACAAGCCGGAGGATGTGCACTCACCGGTGCAGCACGGCTTTTTCTGGAGTCACATGGGCTGGTTCATGTCGAGCAAGCATTTCGTCGCCGATCTGTCCCGCGTGAAGGATCTGCTGAAGTATCCGGAACTGCGCTTTCTCGACCGTTATGACGTGGTGGTGCCGACCGTTCTCGGCATCGGGGTGTACCTGCTCGGCGTGCTGCTCGCGCATGTGGCGCCGTCCCTGGGCACCAACGGCTGGCAGATGCTGGTCTGGGGGTTCTTCATCTCCACCGTCGCCGTCTACCACGGCACCTACACCATCAATTCCCTGTCGCATGTCTTCGGCCGGCAGCGCTACAAGACCGGCGATGCGAGCCGCAACAACCCCTGGCTCGCCATCATCACCCTGGGGGAGGGCTGGCACAACAATCACCATCACTACCCCGCTTCCGTGCGCCAGGGTTTTTATTGGTGGGAATTCGACGTCACTTTTTATATGCTGAAGCTGATGTCGTTCGCCGGCGTCATATGGGACCTGAAGCCCGTGCCGGCCGCCGTCCGGGAAGCGGTGGGCAAGCGCTTCTGAACTGCGTCCGGGGCAATTCCGGCCCCGGGGCGCATCCGTTCGCGGCGTTCGGCCGAATAGTTATCAAGCCGGATGTACCGGTGTCTCGAGGATGATCCCACGCAATGCGAATCGCGGTTGTCGGCTCCGGAATATCCGGAATGGTTGCGGCGTATCGCCTCAGCTCCGAGCACGAAGTAACGGTCTTTGAGTCCGGCTCCCATGTCGGTGGGCATACCAACACCGTGGACGTCGAGCATGCGGGTCGCAGCTACGCCGTCGATACGGGGTTCATCGTCTACAACGACTGGACCTATCCGCATTTCATCGGGTTGCTGAACGAACTGGGGGTCGGATGGCAGCCGAGCCGCATGAGCTTCAGCGTGCGCTGCGAGAAGACCGGACTGGAGTACAACGGCACCACCCTCAATTCGCTGTTCGCGCAGCGGCGCAACTTCCTGCGGCCGTCGTTTCTGCGCATGGTCGGGGATATCCTCAGATTCAACCGCCGCGCACCCGCCCTGCTCGAGGGCGGCGGGACCCTGAGCCTGGGCGAATATCTGGAGCGCGAAGCCTATTCCCGATACTTCATCGACCATTACATCATCCCGATGGGAGCCGCGATCTGGTCGTCGCGGCCGATCGACATGCTGCATTTTCCCGCGAGATTCTTCGTCGAATTCTTCGCCAACCACGGATTTCTGAGCGTCGACGAGCGGCCGACCTGGCGGGTGATCCGCGGCGGCTCGCGCGAGTACGTCAAGAAACTCACGGCGCCCTACGCCGCGCGCATCCGCCTGAACACCCCGGTCGCCTCCCTGCAGCGCCAGCCGCACCAGGTCGTCGTGCGCCTGAAGAGCGGCTCGCTCGAACACTTCGACCAGGTGTTCATCGCGTGCCACAGCGACCAGGCGCTGCAGCTGCTGTCCGACGCCTCCCACGAGGAGCGCGAGATTCTCGGTGCGATCCGCTACCAGTCGAACGCCGCGCTGCTGCATACGGACACGCGATTGATGCCGCAGCGGCCGCTGGCGCGCGCCGCCTGGAACTATCATCTGCCGATCGACCAGTACGAGCGCGTCACCGTCACCTACAACATGAACATCCTGCAGACGCTCGATGCTCCGGTGCAGTTTCTGCTCACGCTGAACCGCAGCGATGACGTGGATCCGCGCAAGGTGCTCGGACGTTACGATTACGATCATCCTGTCTACACCAGCGAGGCGGTCGCGGCACAGGCACGGCGGCACGAGATCAACGGCGTGCGCCGGACCTACTATTGCGGCGCGTACTGGAGCTATGGATTCCACGAGGACGGCGTGAAGAGCGCGCTGGTCGCGCTCGAGGAATTTCGCCGGCGCGAGGGTCATGCGCAGCCGCATCTACAAAGGGTGGGTTAGACATCGGCGCCTGGCGCCGACCGGCAACCGCTTCCGCTACCGCATGTTCATGATATATGCGGATCTCGCGGAGCTGCCGCACCTGTTCGACCGCACCCCGTTCTGGTCGGCGCGACGGCCCGCGCTCGCCTGGTTCAGGCGCAGCGACTACCTGGGGCCGTCCGGCGTGCCGCTCGATCAGGCGGTGCGCGATCTGGTCGAAGCGCGCAGCGGCGTACGGCCCGGCGGACCGATACGGCTGCTCACACACCTGCGCTACTTCGGCTATTGCATGAATCCGGTCAGCTTTTATTATTGCTTCGACGCCGCGGGAGACTCGCTGCAGGCGATCGTCGCGGAGATCACCAACACGCCCTGGGGGGAGCGTCATCAATACGTGCTGCCGATACCGGCCGCGACAGCGTCGGCTCAGCGGATCAAGCGCTTCGAATTCGACAAGGATTTTCACGTGTCGCCGTTCATGCCCATGGAAATGCAATATCATTGGAGCTTCAGCGAACCGCTGGACCGGCTGGTCGTTCACATGCAGAATTTTCAAGGGGGAGAGCGCGTGTTCGACGCAACGCTGGCCTTGAACGGGGAACCCGTTACGCCCCTTGCGCTCGTGCGCCTACTGGTTGCGTATCCGCTCATGACGCTGAAGGTCATCGCCGCGATCCACTGGCAGGCGGCCAGGCTCTGGCTGAAGGGCGTGAAGGTCCACGACCACCCCGCGCTCGCCAAAGCCGCCCGGGCGGCGGCTCCGTGAAGCCGAACATCATCCCGGCCGGCGATGCAGAGCGCGGATCGGAGCGCGTGCCGCCGCTCACGCGCATCGCCCGGGCGCTCTTACTGACGCAGCTGCGCAAGATCCGCAACGGCCGTCTGCGATTGGTCGATTCCGGGCAGGATGAAACCTTCGGCAGCATCACCGCGGAGGGCCCCTTCGACGTGACTCTGCGGGTGCGCGATTCGCGCTTCTACTCCGACGCCGTGTTCGCCGGCACGGTGGGTGCCGGCGAGGCCTACATCAACGGTCATTGGCAATGCGACGATCTCACGGCCCTGGTGCGCCTGATGGTGGTCAATCGCGACCTGATGAACGACGTCGACTCCGGCTGGTCGCGCCTCAGCGCGCCGCTGCTCAAGCTCGCGCATTGGCTTAACCGCAACGACAAGGACGGCAGCCGGCGCAACATCGCGGCCCATTACGATCTCGGCAACGAGTTCTTCGGCCTGTTCCTCGATGAAACCATGGCCTATTCCTGCGGCATCTTCCAGGGCGCCGATGCGACGCTGCTGGAAGCCTCCACGGCCAAGTTCGACGCCGCCTGCAGCAAGCTCGCGCTCAAGCCCGACCAGCACCTGCTCGAAATCGGCAGCGGCTGGGGCGGCCTCGCCGTCCACGCGGCGCGCAATTACGGCTGCCGCGTCACCACGACCACCATTTCGCGCGAACAATACGAATTCGCCTCCCGGCGCATCGCGCAGGCCGGCCTCGCCGACCGCATCACCTTGCTGCTGGAGGACTACCGCGACCTGACGGGCCGGTACGACGCGCTGGTGTCGATCGAGATGATCGAGGCGGTGGGGCATCAATACCTGGATGCGTACTTCCGGCAATGCAGCCGGTTGCTCAAACCGTCCGGGGCGATGCTGCTGCAGGCCATCACCATCCGCGATCAATTCTACGATCAGGCCAGGCGCTCGGTGGACTTCATCAAGCGCTTCATCTTTCCGGGCAGCTTCATACCCTCGGTGCAGTCGATGCTCGATTCGCTGGCGCGCGCCACGGACATGAAGCTGTTTCACATGGAGGATATCGGTCCGCACTACGCGCGCACGCTGCGGCTTTGGCGCGAGAGATTCCTCGCGCGCCGGGGCGACGTGCGCGCGCAGGGCTATCCGGAGAGCTTCGTGCGCATGTGGGAGTATTATCTTTGCTACTGCGAAGGCGGCTTCGAGGAGCGGCAGCTCGGCGACGTGCAGATGCTGCTGACCAAACCGCTTTCGCGGCGCCCGGGGCTGGCGACCGTCAATGCCTCGCCCGCCTGATCCCGGTGCCCTCGAGCGCCTGAAATCGGCCGTGGGCGCGGGCGGCTGGCTCGAGGCGCCCGCGGACATCGAACCGTTCCTGCGCGATTTTCGCGGGCTCTACCGCGGCGCCAGCCCGTTGGTGCTGCTGCCGGGCGGCGTCGATGAGGTGGCGCGGGTGCTCGCCATCTGCAATCACGAGGATATCGCGGTGGTGCCGCATGGCGGCAATACCGGCTACTGCGGAGCGGCAACGCCGGATGAATCCGGCACGCAGATCGTCCTCAGCCTGCGGCGCCTGAACCGGATTCGCCGGCTCGATGCCGCCAACAACTCCCTGATCATCGAGGCCGGCAGCACCCTTGCCGCGGCGCAGGCCGCGGCAAGGGCGGCACAGCGGCTCTTTCCGCTCAGCTTGGGATCGGAGGGCAGCGCACAGATCGGCGGCAATCTGTCCACCAATGCGGGGGGCACCGCCGTCCTGCGCTACGGCATGATGCGCGATCTGGTGCTCGGCCTGGAGGTGGTCCTGGCCGACGGCCGCGTCATGTCGCGGCTCAAGAGCCTGCGCAAGGACAACGCGGGCTACGACGTGAAATCCCTGTTCGTCGGCGCCGAGGGCACCCTCGGGGTGATCACGGCGGCCTCCTTGAAGCTGTTTCCCCTGCCGACCGACAGCGCCACTGCACTGGTGGGCGTGAAATCCCCGCGCCATGCGCTAAGGTTGTTCGAGCATCTGCGCGCGGCAGTGGGCGATCTGATCACCAGTTTCGAGCTGATGCCGCGTCGGGCCGTCGAACTCACCGTCCGGCACATCGCCGGGGTCGCCAATCCGCTGGCCGACGCGGCTCCGTGGTACGTGCTGGTCGAGATCAGCTCGGCCGCGGATCAGGGCCTCCCCGCCCAGCTCGCTTCGCAGCTCGCGGCGGCCGGCGAAGCGGGCGCTATCGATGAGGCGATCATCGCCACCTCGCTCGCGCAGGCGGCGGCCATGTGGAAACTGCGCGAGTCGGTCCCGGAGGCGCAGCGCCACCACGGCGCGAGCCTCAAGCACGATGTCTCCGTACCGATCTCGGCGGTCCCCGAGCTGATCGAACGCGGCGCGGAATTGGTGCGGCGCCTGGTGCCCGAGGGCGAAACCCTGGCCTACGGCCATATGGGCGACGGCAACCTGCATTTCAACGTCAGCCGCACAGGCCCGGACAGCCCCGCATTTCAGGCGCGGCGCGAGTCCTTGCAGGAGGCGATCTTCGACCTGGTCGGCGAGCTCGGCGGCAGCTTCAGCGCCGAGCACGGCATCGGCCGCCTGAAAGCCGCGGAGCTCGCGCGGCGCGCGGATCCGGTGGAGCTGTCCGTGATGCGCGCCCTGAAACGGGCCCTGGATCCGAAGGGCATCATGAATCCGGGCAAGGTGCTGGCGTGAAGGCTGCCGGCCTCGAGCGCATGCCGCTGTGCCTGCCGCGGCGCACGTCGCGGTTGCTGCTGCGCGAATTCACGCCGGCGGACTTCGATGCGGTCTACGCCTACTCATCGGATCCTCGCGTCACGCGTTACCTGTTCTTCGGTCCCCGCGACCACGACGGCACAGCGGAATACCTCGACGGCCTGATCCAGTCGCAGCAGGAGATGCCTCGCACGCGTTTCGAGCTTGCGGTCGAGGAGACCGCGACCGGCGTGCTGATCGGGGCCTGCGACCTGTCGCTCATCGAGCGGCACGTCGCCGATCTCGGCTACATGCTCTCGCCCATGCATTGGGGCAAGGGCTACGCCACCGAGATCGCGTTGGCGCTGCTCGATGCCGGGTTTTGCGAACTGCGCGCCGAACGCATCATTTCCACCGTCGACGTCAACAACAAGGCCTCGATACGCGTGCTGGAGAAAATCGGCATGCGCTGGGAGGCAGTGTTCCGCAAACACCGCCGCGCCAAGAATCGCTGGTGGGATTGCCACCTGTATGTGTTGCCGCGCCCGGTCTGGGAGGCATCCCGCGGAATTCACTCCTCCGTGTGATCCCGATCGGTGGCGTCCTGCCGGGTGCGCGCGCGGGCGCGCTCCAGGGTCTGCTGGTCCGGCATGCCGGTCCTGGCGCTGCTGCGCAGCATCAGCAGGCCGCCGAGCACGGCGCCGGCGACCAATACGAGGATGACGGCTGCTTTCAGCATCAGGATATCAGCCGCATCAGGCCCTCCTGCGCGGTGCTGGCGACCAGTCGCCCGTCCTGCGAGAAAATGCTGCCGCGGCTGAAGCCGCGCGCGCCCGAGGCGCTCGGGCTGTCGGTCGCATACAAGAGCCATTCATCGACGCGCGCGCTGCGATGGAACCACATCGCATGATCAATGCTGGCGACCACCAGATTGGGGGTCAAGAGCGATACGCCATGTGCCATGGCCGCGGTCTCGAGCAGATGGAAATCCGAGGCGTACGCGAGCAGGCATCGATGCAGCGAGTCGTCGTCCGGCAGGGTGTCGACGGCGCGAAACCACACGTAATGGGGTGATCCCGCCGGGCCGCGCGATTCCGGGGTGTCGCGGCGCGCGAAGGCGGGCGGTTGCAGCGGACGAAACTCGAACGGACGCTTGTATTCGAACAGCCGGCGCAGCTTCTCCGGCACCGGCACCTGCCTTTTCAGTTCCCGGAGGTGGAATTCCGCATCCGGCAATCCCTCGGGCGGCGTCACATCCGGCATCCGGAGTTGATGATCGAGCCCCGGCTCGCTCGCCTGGAATGACGCCGACAGGTTGAAGATCTGCTCGCCGTGCTGGATCGCCACGACGCGGCGCGTGGAGAAATGGTTGCCGTCGCGCGCCCGGTCGACCTCGTAGACGATGGGGGCGTTGAAGTCTCCGCGGCGCAGGAAATAGGCGTGCAGCGAGTGCACGGCGCGATGCTCGACGGTGGCGGTCGCCGCCACCAGTGCCTGGCCGAGCACCTGGCCGCCGAACACCTGCGGACTGCCGATGTCGCGGCTCTCGCCGCGATACAGATCTCTCTCGAGGCGCTCGAGAGTCATGACCTTCAGCAGATCCTCGAGCAGCTGATTCAATGCGCTTCCCGTTGCGGCTCCGCCGCTGCCACGCCGAGTCGCTTCTGCATGATCGGGCTGGTGGTGGTGTATTGCAGGAATTGCCGCTTGTCCGGAAAGAGATGGTGCTGGATGGCGAAAGCCGCCAGCGCGGCCTCATGAAAGCCGCTGAGGATGAGTTTTTTCTTGCCGGGATAGGTGTTGATGTCGCCGATCGCGAAGATGCCCGGCACGCTGGTCTGGAATCGCTCGGTGTCGACCTTGAGCGCCTTTTTCTCCAGCTCCAGTCCCCAGTCGGCAATCGGTCCGAGTTTCGGATGCAGACCGAAGAACGCCAGCACGTGGTCCGCGTCCGGTTGCAGCGTGCGGCCGTCGGTGGTCTTGAGTTCGAGCCGCGTGCGCTCGCCGCTGCGCTCGATGGCAACCGCATGGCCCTCGATGAATTGCATGTCGCCTGCCGCCACGCGTTCGCGCATGCGCGCGACGCTGGCCGGGGCGGCGCGGAATTCCGGCCGGCGGTGAACGAGCGTCAACGAGCGCGCTTTGCCGCACAGATCGAGCGTCCAATCCAGCGCGGAATCGCCGCCACCGCAGATGATGAGATCACGGTCTTGAAAAGCCGCGGCGGACTTGACCCGGTAATGCACAGTCGTGCCCTCCAGCGCCTCGACGCCCGGCAGTGCGAGGCGCCGCGGCTGGAAGGAGCCGAGGCCGCCGGCGATCACCACCGCGCCCGCGAGCAGGCGTGTGCCGGCCGAGGTGGCGAGCGCGATCCTGCCGTCCGGCTGCGGCTGCACTTCGGTGACCTCCTCGCCGAGGTGAAACTTGGCATCGAAGGGCTTGGCCTGCGCGAGCAGCCGGTCGATCAGCTCCTGGGCTCCGCACACCGGCAGCGCCGGGATGTCGTAGATCGGCTTGTCCGGATACAGCTCCGTGCACTGGCCGCCCGGCTGCGGGAGCGAATCGATGATGTGCGCCTTGATGCCCAGGAGACCGAGCTCGAATATCTGGAAGAGCCCGCAGGGGCCTGCGCCGATGATGACCGCTTCTGCTTGATCCGGCATGATGAATCGAATTCCTCGAGGTGGCGCTTGAATCGGCTGCGAATTGTAGCCGAACGGGGCTTTGGCATGACGACCCTTGTTTGGTTTCGCCAGGATTTGCGGGTCGCCGATAATCCGGCGCTCGCCGCCGCTCGCGAGGACGGCGGCGGCGTGGTGCCCGTGTACATTTTCGCGCCTGAGGAGGAGGAGATCTGGCGGCCGGGTGCGGCCGCCTGCTGGTGGCTGCACCACAGCCTCGACAGCCTCGCGGCGGATCTGTCCGCGCTGGGCTCGAGGCTCGTGCTTCGCCGCAGCGGCAATTCGCTCGGCGAGCTGCTCGCGCTGGCGCGCGACTGCGGCGCCGACCGCATCGTCTGGAATCGCCGCTACGAGCCTTTGATCCGGGTGCGCGATACGCGCGTGAAGGAGGCGCTGCGCGAGGCCGGAATCGCGGCGCACAGCTTCAATGGCGCGCTGCTGCACGAACCGGCCGCGGTCAAGAGCGGTTCCGGCGGCGCGTTTCAGGTTTTCACCCCGTTCTGGCGCCGCTGCCTGGCGCTACCCGATCCGCCGGCACCCGTACCCGCGCCGCGCGCCCTGCCGGTGCCGGCACACTGGCCGGTGTCGCAAACGCTGGCGGATTTTCAGCTACTGCCGGTGCGCGACTGGTGCGCCGGCATCCGCGCGGCGTGGCTGCCGGGCAGCGCCGCGGCGCAGGTGAAGCTGGATGGTTTTCTGCGCCATTCCTTCGCGGACTATGCGCAGAGTCGCAATCGACCCGACCTGTCCGGCACCTCGCGGCTGTCGCCGCATCTGCATTTCGGGGAAATCGGTCCGCGGCAGGTGTGGCATGCGGCGCGCGCGGCGGGCAGCGCCCTGTCCGCCGATTGGCGTGGATCACAATTCCTGGCCGAACTCGGCTGGCGCGAGTTCGGCCACCATCTGCTTTACCACTTTCCGCGGCTGCCGGGCGAAGCACTGCGCGCGAACTTCCGCTCTTTCCCCTGGAAATCCGACCTGCCGGCACTGCGCCGCTGGCAGCGCGGCGAGACCGGCTACCCGATCGTGGACGCCGGTATGCGTGAGTTATGGCAAACCGGCTGGATGCACAACCGCGTGCGCATGATCGCCGCGTCGTTCCTGGTCAAGGACCTGCTGCTGTCCTGGGAGGACGGCGCGCGGTGGTTTTGGGACACCTTGGTGGACGCCGATCTGGCAGCCAACACGCTCGGCTGGCAGTGGGTGGCCGGCTGCGGCGCCGATGCCGCGCCGTTCTTCCGGATCTTCAACCCAGGACTGCAAGGCGCCAAATTCGATCCGGCAGGCCGCTACGTGCGCCGCTGGATCCCTGAAATCGCGAAACTGCCCGACCAATGGCTTCATCAGCCCTGGCTGGCGCCCCCGGAGGTGCTGCGCGCCGGCGCGGTACGGCTGGGACGCGATTACCCCGAACGCCTGGTGGAGCACGGCGCCGCACGTGCGGCAGCGCTGGCGGCGCTGTCCTCGATCACGTCGAGCTCGGTTCCCACCTGACCGCTCGCCGCATAGGGCCGCGTCGCAACGTCCCCCGCCCGCGACCAAGGGATATTCTCATCAAAATTTTCTTTGTACATGTTTTGTTCAGCGTAGATGTGTACAATAACTGCACAAGGGCTCAGCGTCTTCAGCGCAGTCGCCCGTCGGCGTACCCCTTTTAGGAAATCCAAACCATGCATGCGAAGGTCAGTTCCCCTGCCGATTCTTCCCCAACCGATTCCGACCGCAGCGAACGCGAATCGACTCGCCCGATTCGGGCGCTGAACCGCGGTCTGGACGTTCTCACCGAACTCAACCGGCTCGAACGCGCACCCATCAACACCTTGGCGAGCGCCGTGGGATTGCCGCGCACCACCACTTACCGGATTCTCGAAACACTGCGCTTGGCGGGCTACGTCGAACGCGATCCGCATGACGATTGTTACCGCCCGACCATCATGGTGCGCGGCCTGTCGGACGGCTTCGACGATGAGGCCATGGTTGCGCACATCGCCAAGCCGCATCTGGCCGCGCTGTGTGAACAGATCATCTGGCCGGTGGCGATCGCGACGCCCTCGGGTGCCACCATGATGATCCGCGAGGCAACGGACCGGCAGAGCCCGCTGGCCATCGAGCATTACGGCGCCGGAGTGCGCGTGCCCATGCTGGCATCGGCCGCCGGACGTGCCTACCTGGCCTATTGCAGCCCGCCGCAACGCGAAGCGCTGATCGATCTGCTGTCGCGCTCGTCCCAACCGGAGGACCGGCTGGCGCGCAACCGCCAGGAAGTCGAGCGGCTGATCAACGAGACGCGCACCCAGGGCTTCGGCATGGCGCAGCGCGCCCGGCGCGTATCCGAGGAAACCAGTCTCGCGATTCCCCTGCGGGTGAAGGATCGGATTCTCGCGGCGATGACGGTCCGTTATGCGGCTACCGCGGTGAGCCTGCGGGCGGCGGTGGATCAATTCCTGCCGAAGATGCGCGACGTGGCGGCGAAGATCGAACACGAGTTCGCTTGATTGGGATCGCGTGATTGCGATCGCGTGATTGCGATCGCGTGATGCATGACCGCGTGATTGCGCGAACGTGGGCCACGCTCACGGCTTGGGCAGTTTGCCGAGAATGATGTCCGCGAGTTCGGAATAGCTGCCCCCGAAATGGTGGCCGCCCGACATCTTCACGGCGGAGCCGCCCCGCCCGGTCAATTGCGAACACGCCGAATCGCCGTCGTCAGCGCCATAGATGCAGACATACGGCGAGCCGCTCCAGCGTTTGAGTTCGGGCTCCGTCGGCAGACCCCCCTCCGGATTGCCCAGCCAGTGGGTGACGTGGAATTCGAAATAGGCGCTGTCGCTGATGCCGAGCAGCGCGGTCAGATCCACCATCGCGCGCGTCGGCGGCGGCAGCCGGTTGACCATGAAGGGCATGGTGTCCGCGCCCTGCGAGTAGCCGAGCAACAGCGCCCGGCTCTTGCGCCAGGCGTGCGAGTAATGCCGCAGCACGCGGTCGAGATCGGCCGCCGCCCCGGCCGGTGTGCGCGGCGACCAGAAGTATTTGAGCGAGTCCCAACCGACCACCGGGATGCCGTGCCGCGCGAGTTCATCGGAGACGTCGCGATCCAGTCCCACCCAGCCGCCGTCGCCGGACAGGAAAATGCCCAGCCAGGGGCTGCTGGTGCCGGCGGCCGCCGGCACCTCGGTCAGCGGCAGGTCGGCGACCGGCGCCGGCAGCAGGGGCGGTCGGGCCGCCTGTGGCGGCGGGGCGGTGATTTTGCCATAGGCGGCCTCGAATTGCGGCAGCCAGTTTCTCTGCACCGAATAGCCGTGGCCCACCTTCGGCAGCACGACGACCTCCGCGCCGGGCACCGCGGCGATGAATTTCTGGGTGAGCGGCGCCGGACACACCTGGTCGATCTGTCCCTGTAGCGATATCCATTTGCCCGACAGTTTCCTGGCCGGCAGGAAATCGACTCCCTGCAATTGTCCCCGCGCGTTGTTGCGCCGCGTGGACTCGATGCCGTCGCCGCGGCAAACGGGCTTCTTGAGATCCAGGTCCGGGCAGAAGCCGATACTCAAGGCGCCCTTGAACAGGCCATCCGGGGATTCGGCGAGGATCGCGTAAACCAGGGTGGCGCCGGATGAGTAGCCCACGAGCGTCGGCTGCAGGTATTGCCTGATGCCGATCTTGGCCTGCAGATAGTGGCTCAAATTTTCGAAGTCCACGTCCGGGGAAACGCATTTGTCCGGCGAGTTCTCGAGCTGTGCCAGATAATGGCGGATGTCGATGCCTGCGACCACGGCGCCCTGCTCGACCAGGGTCTGCGCCATCGAGACCACGCCGAGATTCCAGCCGCCGTCGCCCGACAGGAACAGCACCACGTCGCGCGGCGTGCTGCTGCCGCGATACACGGTCACCGAGCCGAAGCGCGAGAAATTGACTGTTTCCGCGGGGCCGGCCGTCGCCGTTGTCAGCCCCGCCAACAGGGCGATGAGGCTCATTGATCCGATGCGCACATTCACGCGGGGTCCCCTGATGTACATGTCTGTCCTCTCAACGTCCTGCCGACGCCGCCGGAAATGAGCGCGGTGACATCGAGCAGCACGCCGGCCATCGCAAGCCCGCCCGGGGCGGCCATATAGCGCGGACGCCAGTGGGGCTCGAATTTGTCCTTGAACTTGCGCAAGCCTTCGAAATGATAGAAATTCTCGCCGTAGCGCTGCACCAGGAGGCCGAGTTTATGCCACGCCGGCGCAAGCGCGTGATCTTCCAATCCGGACAGCGGCGCCATCCCCAGGTTGAACCAGCGATAGCCCTGCGCCTTGCCCCACAGCATGCATTCGATCAGCAGAAAATCGATGACTCCCTTCGGCGCCCCGTCGGTGTAGCGCATCAGGTCCACGGATAGCTCTTCGGTGCCCCCCGACCGCCAGATATTGGCGAAGGCGACGATCCGCCCGTCGCTGCGCACCACGGCGCAATCGAAGTTCGCGAGGTAGCGTTCGTCGTAGTAGCCGAGCGAGAAGCCCTTCTCCGCCGTGTTCTTGTCGGCGAGCCAGGCATCGGAGACCGCGTGCAGCTGCGGAAATATGGCTGCAAGGTCAGCGCGCGGCACCACCTCGAAGCACGCGCCGTCGCGGCCCGCGCGCCGGTGGCTTTGACGCAATTCCGCGCGCGCCGCGCCCTCCAGGGAAAACACCGCGAGCGCCACCCGCGCCTCCTCCCCGAGCTTGCTGAGGTTCAAACCCAGATCGATGTACAGGGGCAGATTGTCCGGCGTCACCTGGTAGAACACCGGGGTCGCCGCCATGCGATCGCAGTTCTCGATGAAGCGCCATGCCAGCGTTTCGCGCACGTCCGGCGGTCCGACCGGATCCCCCATTACCACCCAGCTGGCGCCGGACACCTGATACATGATGAAGCCGCTGCGTTCCGCGTTGAACAGCAGATTCTTGTCGCCGAGCAGGGCCAGATTCGACGTGGTATCCGGACACGCGGAAATCAGTTCGGCGGCGCGTCCGAAGTCGGCGCCGCTCGGCATCCGCGCCGTCGCCACCTCCGGTCGCAGCAGACGCCACAGCGCGTAGGCCGCGGCGATGATCACGGCCAAAAGCAGGGCGCGCAAACTGCGCGGCGCCTGCGCCTCGAAGGCGAATTGCCACCAAAGATCGTTGGCGTAGGGAACGTTCCGATAGGCGAATCCCACCAGCCAGCCGGCGCCCAGCAGCACCAGCAGCAGCCCGGCGATCCACGGACCGGAAAAGCGCTGCTCAATGAGCGATGCCCGCCGCGAGAAGCGGCCGCGTGCAGCCACCAGCAGGGCCGCGACGCAGCCCAGCACGGCGGCTTCCTCGTAGTCGAAGCCCTTGAGCAGGGACAAGAGGATTCCCGCGCACAGCAGCCACAGCGTCAGCCACCACGCGGCGTCGAGCCGCCGGTACAGGCCGTTCGCAATGATCAGCAGGCCGACACCGACCGCGCTGCCGAGCAAGTGCGAGAGCTCCAGCACCGGCAGCGGCACGAAACCGCGCAACAGAGCGAGTCGGTTGCCGAGTCCCGGCGTGGCGCCGGAGAACAGCAGCACCGCTCCGGCGATGAACACCGCGATCGCCGCCGCCTGGGGCGTCACGGCCAGCAGCCAGTTTCGCGCGAGCCGCGCGAGCCGTACCGCCGGGCCGCGGTGTATCCACGCCTCGTGCAGGCCCAGCAGCAGCAGCGCCAGTGCGAACGGAAACAGATAATAGATGGCGCGATAGGCGAGCAGCGAACCCAGCAGCCGGTCGGGGGCGATCCCCGGCAGCAGCAGCAGCAGCACGGATTCGAACACGCCGACCCCGCCCGGCACGCTCGAGATCACGCCGGCGGCGATGGCGATCAGATACAGCCCCGCGAACGCCGCGAAGCCGACGTTCACCGGTGGCGGCAGCAGCACGTAAAGCACGCCTGCCGCGCACAGCTGGTCGCAGCAGGCGACGCCGATCTGGGCGAAAGCGAATGCCGGTCCCGGGATCGACAGTGAAATCCCGCGAAACTGCAGCGGACCGCGCCGCCGCAACGACAGCGCGAGGTAGGCCGCGACGCCCGCCAGCAGCGTGAGCCCCGCGCCGATCGCGACCGGCGTCTTGACGTGCAGGATCGGTGCGCTGACCCGTGCCGCACTGAGCAGCGACACGCCGAGCAGAAAGGCGAAGCCGAGCGCGAACGTGAGTGTGCCGAAGGCGATGATGGTCGCGATCTGCCTGCCGCTCAGGTCCAGCGCCGAATAGGCCCGGTAGCGGACCGCACCGCCGCTCAGCATGTTGAATCCGACGTTGTGCCCGATGGCATACGCCATGAACGAGGCCAGGGCCACCCGCGGATACGGCAGCCGCGCACCGACGAAGCGCACTCCGAGGGCATCGTAGAGCGTCAGACTCGCGTATCCCGCCACCGCCAGCAGCGCCGCGCGCAGCGACGCCGACGCCGGAATGGCGCGAACATGCGCGGCGATGTCGCGCCAATGATAATGCCCGAGCACGCGATGCAGCCAATACAAGGCCAGTCCGAACAGGACCAGGCCAAGTAACGCGGTCCATGCCGGGGCTCTGTTCGAGGGCGCCATAAGCGCCTATCGTACCAGCGCGCCGAAACTGCTAGGGTTGGCAATGGCAAAATTCAGCAACGTTCAAGAGGGTGACTTCTCATGAGTTCCGCCACCGACCGCCAGGCAACGATGGATTCGACGCAGGTGTATCACGAACAGATCTTCACCGATCGCAAAGTCGGCACCATCCGCCGGTTGACGCCGGTCAAATCCGACGGATCGGCAGATGCCGCGCGGCCCGTGCTGTTCGTGGGGCAGGCCCAGATCATGACGCCGATGGGGGCCGTGCCGATCAGCTTCGAACTCGACGCAACCACCCTGGACGGCGCCATTGCGAAGTTCGGACCGGCTGCGGAAGCGGCGGTACAACAGACCATGCGCGAGCTGCAGGAGATGCGCCGCGAGCAGGCCTCCTCACTGGTGATCCCCGACGCCGCCGGTGCTGGGCTCTCGAATCCGGATCTTCTGGGGCGCGGGGGCCGGACGCGCCGCTGATGACCGGCCCCGCTGCCTAGCGGGATTCCAGTGCGTGCCAGCGCGCGTACGCAGCCTCGATGTCGGCCGTCAATTCGCGCAGACGCTCGAGCGCGGCGGCGGCGCGCACCGGCGACGCGCGAAACAGCTGCGGGTCGCCGATATCGGATTGCAGCCGCCCTTGTTCGGCCTCCAGCGTCTGGATCCTGGCCGGCAGCGCCTCGATCTCGAGCTGCTCATGGTGGGAAAGTCGACGGCGCTTGGGCGCCGCGCGGGCGGCGGTCGCGGCAACCGCAGCGGCCGGCGCAGCGGAGGCGGTTGAGGCCATCGCGCGCGGCGGCGCGGGCACCTTGCGCTGACGCAGCCAGTCGCTGTAGCCGCCGACGTACTCGTTGACGCGGCCCGCACCCTCGAACACCAGCGTGCTGGTCACGACGTTGTCGAGGAATTCCCGGTCGTGGCTCACCAGCAGCAGGGTGCCCGCATAGTCCGCCACCAAATCCTCGAGCAGCCCCAGCGTCTCGACGTCCAGATCATTGGTGGGCTCGTCCATGATCAGCAGATTGCTCGGCTTGGCGAACAATCGCGCCAGCAGCAGCCGGTTGCGCTCTCCGCCCGACAGCATGCTCACCGGAGCCTGCAGGCGTTCGGGCGGAAACAGGAAATCGCGCAAGTATCCCGTCACGTGGCGCACACGTCCGTTGATGGTGACGCTGTCGCCGCTGCCGCCGGTCACGTTGTCCATGATGCTGGCGGTGGGATCGAGCTGTTCGCGCTGCTGGTCGAAGTAGGCGGGCAGCAAAGAGGTGCCGCGGCGCACCTCGCCGCTCGTCGGCTCGAGCTCGCCGACCAGCAGGCGGATCAAGGTGGTCTTGCCGCAGCCGTTCGGGCCGATGATGCCGATGCGGTCGCCGCGCATGATGCGCGCCGAAAAATCGGCCAGCACGGTCCGCGCACCGAAGCGTTGGCAGACGTGCACCGCCTCGAACACCAGCTTGCCGGACAAGGCCGCGTCCTGAGCGCGCACCTCGACCTGGCCGATGCGCTCGCGGCGCTCGCGGCGCTGCACGCGCAGCTGTTCGAGTGCACGGACCCGGCCTTCGTTGCGCGTACGGCGCGCCTCGACACCCTGGCGGATCCATGCCTCCTCCTGCGCCAGCTTCTTGTCGAACAGCGCCGCATGCCGCGCCTCCACCTCGAGGGCGGCGCGCTTCTGCTCCACGTAATCGTCGTAATTACCGGGCCACGAGCGCAGCTGCCCGCGGTCGAGTTCGATGATGCGCGTCGCCACGCGGCGCACGAAGGCGCGGTCGTGGCTGATGAACAGCAGCGCCCCCTCGAATTCCAGCATCATGTTCTCGAGCCAGCCGATTGCCTCGATGTCCAGATGATTGGTGGGTTCGTCGAGCAACAGAAGATCCGGCGCACCGACCAATGCACGGCCCAGCATGACTCGCCGCCGCCAGCCCCCGGACAGTGCCTTCATGGGCGCATCCCGGTCGAGCCCCAGCCGTGCCATGACCTGGTCCACTTGCAGCTCGAATTGCCAATCTGCCTGGTGGCCGTCGCTGCGGCCGCCTTCGACCACGCCGTGCACCGTCGCGTCGCTCGCCGCCGCCACTTCCTGCGCGAGGCTCGCCATACGCGCGCCGGGCCTCACCCAAACCTCGCCGCTGTCGGCGCAGATCTCTCCCGCGAGCAGCCTCATCAGCGAGGATTTGCCCTCGCCGTTGCGGCCCACCAGGCACACGCGTTCGCCGCGGCGTATCTGCAGCGTGACGTGATCCAGCAGGGGCTTCAGGCCGAAACTTAAGGAGACCTTGTCGAGGCGCGCGGTGGGCATGAGGCCGCGTATTCTGCTCTACATCCCCACCCAGAGCGATATATACAGGCCGCGTTGAGCGGATTTGCCGGCGATGCGGCCGAGATCCGTCCAGGCGGCGACCAGCGACAGGTTCTTCACCGGGCCCCACGCCAGAAACGCATCCCCGGCGGCGTCCTCGCGGAATGCGCTCAGATTGCTCGGCTTGTCGCGGTATTCCGCGCCGAGCAGGATCTGGTCGGTCAGCCAGACCGCCGCGGAGCCCTCGGGTTCGAGGGAATAGCCGCTGCCGTCGCCGCCGAATCCAAGCAGACCGAATTGGTTCGCGCGGGTGCGGCGCAGCGTGGCGTCGATGATCACGTTGTGGCCGGCCAGCGCCGCGAAATACAGCTTGGTGGCGGCAACGTACAAATCGACGTCCTCGCCGCTCGCGGCGCCCACCGCATGCGGGATCGCGTCGAAGTCGAGCGTCCGCTTCCATTGGGCGCCGAACGCGACCTGCGGCAGCCAGCTGTCCGGCGCAAACACGGCGTCGCCGATGACGCGGACCTTGAGGCCGACGATGTCCTGTCCGAGGGTCAACCCGGGCACGACCGAGCCCGCATCGAAGCGCTGGCGGGCCGCGGCCAGCTCCACCCTATCGTCGATGTCCACGCTGGCGCCGGCGGCGCGCAGTGAAAAATCGTCGGTGGTGACGTAGGTCGCGAAGCCGCTCGCACCGATCTGCTCGTCGGTGCCGAGGCCGCCGATCAGCGCCCACGGCACCAGACCGCCGCCGCCGGCGCCTTCGACTTCGCTGACCGCGCCGGTCCATGCGAGTCGATCGCCCGCCGCGGCGGGACCAACGGTCGCCACGCACAAGCAGACCACACATGGGGAAAACCCTGAACGAATGATCGCCCGCATTCACCCATCCATCTCATCGCCGCGCGGCGTTAAAGGCTTATCGGCCGCGTGCCGATAATCCTTGAGTTGATCAGGCAGCGAAATATTGTGGGCAAGCGCACAGCCCCACCGCGCCGTCCCGTTTAACCTAAAACTTTGCCGGCGCCAATTATGACAACTGTTAAATACGCATTGCTCGCTCTGTGGCTGGCCTGCGCGCTGGGCGCGGGCGCATCGCGTGCCGCCGGCGCGAGCTTGTACGAACGGCTCGGCGGCGAGAGCGGCGTCGGCGCGATCGCCGATTCGCTCATCGATCGCGTGGCCGCCGATCCGAAGCTCGGCGCCAGCTTCAAGGACGCCAAGCTCGACCGCATCAAGCGCCTGCTCGCCGAGCAGATCTGCGATCTGGCCGGGGGGCCGTGCCATTACTCGGGCGACAGCATGCGCCAGGTCCACGCCGGCCATCACATCACGCAGGCCGACTTCTACGGCATGGTGGCGACGCTGCGCGCGATACTCAAGGAGCGCGGGGTCGGCGTGTCGGCCACCAACGAGCTGCTGCGCCTGCTCGCCCCGATGAAGCGCGACGTGGTCGAACCGTCCGCAGGAGCACGTCGGTGAACGGCGCGTCACCCGGCGCTCGTGCGGGCCGCACCGCGGCGCTGATCGGTTCGATCGCACAGACGGCGATGTTCGCGCACGCGGCCGGCGCCGCGGTGGTGTCGGTGCACGTGGTGGGCGCCTCGGGCATGCCGGCTGCCGACACGGTGCTGGTTTTCGATCCGCTCGATGGCGAGCCGCCCGCCAGCCGCAATTCGGCGATCATCGACCAGGTCCACAAGCAATTCGTGCCGCGAGTCACGGTGGTACGCACCGGCACCTCGATCACCTTTCCGAACAGCGATCAGATCCGCCATCAGGTGTACTCGTTTTCGCCCGCCAAGAAGTTCACCTTGAAGCTGTATGCCGGCATGCCGAGTGAACCGGTGACCTTCGACACGCCCGGACTGGTGGTGCTCGGCTGCAACATTCACGACAACATGGTGGCCTTCGTCGGCGTGGTGGACACACCCTATTTCGCCAAAACGCCGCCTTCGGGCATCGCCGAGTTGAACCTGCCGGCCGGCCGTTATCGCCTGCGCGTCTGGCATCCGGATCTGGCCGCCGCCGTGCCGCCGCGGCAGGTCGAGGTGCAGGCTGCACCCCTGACGCTGGCGGTGGTCGTCGACCTCGCGAACTCTCCCGCGTCGGTCGCGGCTTGGCCTTGACGGAAACGCCGTGCCGCTACGCACCCGCATCGCCGTCACCTTCGTCCTTCTGCTGGCGGCCGTGCTCGCGGCCGCCTTCGGCGCCGTGTCCGCGGCCAACCACGGCAACGCCGAACGCGAGGTGCAACGCCAGCTCGATGTCGGAGCACGGGTGTTCCTGCGCGTGCTCGACGCCAATCGCCGGCAGCTGACGCAGGCCGCGCAGGCGGTGGCCGCCGATTACGGCTTTCGCGAGGCGGTTGCGGCTCGCGACAGCGACACTCTCGCCTCGGCCCTCGAGAACAGCGGCGCGCGCATCGGCGCGGCCATGGTGGTGCTGACCTCGCTCGACGACAAGGTCATCGCGGCGGTGGGATCGAACGCCACGGCCGGCATGACCTTCCCCGTTTCCCGTCTGCCCATTGGCGCCGCGCGCGGCGACGGCAGGACCACCATCATGGTAGAGCGGGGCCACGTCTACCAGCTGGTGTCCGTGGCGGTGCGCAGCCCCCTGCCGGTGGCGTGGATCGTCATGGGGTTCGAACTCGACTCGAAGGCCGCCACTGAGTTGGCCGACATCACCGGCCTCGCCGTCACCCTCTCGTACCAATCCGGCAACGCCTGGTCGACCGCGGTCAGCACGGCGCCCGCCGCCGAGGCCCGCGCCACGGACCTCGCCACGCGGCACATCACCTTGTCGGAGGAGCCGGGCGCCAACGTGGTGGCGACGCTGTCGCGTTCGCTCGCCGACGCCAGGGCGCCGTTCGCGCGCCTGACCGACGTGTTATTCCTCATCGCTGCGGTGAGCCTGGTCGGTTCGGGCTGCGCGGCGTTCTGGCTGGCGCGCAACATCACCCGGCCGCTCAAGGATCTGACGGACGCCGTCGACCAGATGCGCGGCGGCACCTATGATCTGCCCGTGACCGTGCAGCGCGGCGACGAACTCGGTGTCCTCGCCGAGGGCCTGCAGCTCATGCAGGCCGCGGTTCAATCCCGCGATCAATCGATCCGCCAGCTCGCCTACGAGGACTCCCTCACCGGACTGATGAATCGCACCGCCTTCGGTGCGTCGCTCGCCGGCGCGCTGGCCGAGCCGGGGGCCGACCGGATCGCGGTGGCGCTCATCGACCTGAACCGGTTTCGGCGCATCAACGAACACCTCGGATATTCCGTGGGCGATGCGGTGCTGATCAAGATCGCGCAGCGCCTGACCAAGGCACCGGCCGCCGGACAGGCGGTGGCCCGGCTCGCCGCCGACCAGTTCGCCGCCTATACGCGGCTGGCGCCGGACGCGACGCTGCAGAATTGGGGCGCATCGCTCCTGAGCCGTATGGTCGATCCGGTTTCGGTCCAGGCGCAGCTGATCGACGTGAGTTCGACCGTCGGGCTCGCCATTGCACCGACCGATGCCGCGGTGGCGGATGAGCTGATGCGCTGCGCCGACCTCGCCCTGGAGCGCGCCCGCCGGGAGAAGCGCGTGCTGGCGGTTTACGAGGTTGCACTGAAGACGGAGTCGCGCGATCAGCTGTCGCTGCTCGGCGAGCTGCAGCACGCGGTCGATCATGATGAGCTGCGCATGTACTTTCAGCCGAAAATGGAATTCGCCGCCAACCGGGTCGCCGGCGTGGAGGTTCTGCTTCGCTGGCAGCATCCCACGCGCGGTCTGCTGGGTCCGGCGGCATTCGTGCCCTTTGCCGAACAGACCGGCTTCATCCGGCGCCTGACCCGCTGGACGCTCGATCGCGCCGTGGCACAAGGCGCCGAATGGTACCGCGCCGGCCGGCCGCTGCCGGTGGCGGTCAATGTCAGTGCCGACGACATCGGCGACAGCCGCTTCGATTTGCGCGTGGCCAGCGCCCTCTCGCGGCACCGCTTGCCGCCGGGCCTGCTGACGCTGGAGGTCACGGAAAGCGGATTCTTCGAGGATCCCACGCGCGCGCTGCAGATGCTGGACGCGCTGGCGGCGCTCGGCGTGATCCTGTCGATCGACGATTTCGGCACCGGCTATTCATCGCTCAGCCATTTGGCGCGCATGCCGGTGCACGAGGTGAAGATCGACCGCAGCTTCGTACTCGGCCTGGAATCCGACGCCGAGTTCGCCGCCGTGGTGCGCTCCGCGATCGACATGGGCCACAGCCTGGGGCTCAAAGTGGTGGCCGAGGGCATCGAAACCGAGGCCGCGGCGGCGCGGCTGCGCGAATTCCAGTGCGACATCGGCCAGGGCTATTTGTATGCCAAGCCCATGCCGGCCAATGAGTTGGAGAACTGGCTGGTCGGCAAGACGCGTGTCCCGGTGGTCGCGGTACCGGTGGACTTCGCGGTCGACGACGTCACCGACACGGTCACCCTGACCACCCATTAGTCCGCCGGAACCCGGGGCATTGCCCGGTGGCACGGCCCGGCGTAGGCTTCGCTCCCACCCTCTAAATTGTCGGAGAAACAATATGATCGGGGATAGCGCCATCAGAAAAGGCATCGTCGACCGCGCCATGGCCATCCTGCTCAGGCCCAAGCTCGAATGGCCGGTCATTGCGGCCGAGCCGGACACCGTCGGCGGCTTGTATACGCGCTACATCCTGATCATGGCGGCGATTCCCGCGGTCATGGGCTTCCTCAAAATGTCCGTGATCGGGGTCGGGCTGCCCTTCATGGGCACGATGCGCATCGGCATCGGTGCAGGTTTGACGGGCTTCATCGTGAACTACGTGCTCAGCCTGGTGGGCGTCTTTTTGGTCGCGCTGCTCATCGACGCGCTGGCGCCGAGCTTTGGCGGACAGAAAGATCGGGTACAGGCCCTCAAGACCGTGGCCTATGCGTACACCGCGGCCTGGGTCGCGAGCATCGGACAGATCATTCCCGGGCTGTGGATCCTGATCACGCTGGCGGCCCTGGTCTACGGCATCTACCTGCTGTACGTCGGACTGCCCGTCACCATGAAATGTCCGCCCGACAAGGCCGCCGGCTACACCGCCGTCACCATCATCGTGGCGATCATCGTCGGCTGGGTCGTCGGATTCTTCGTCGGCGCCGCCACCGGCATGGGCGGGGCGATGATGGGCGCCGCCGGCCGCAGCGCCTACTCCGGCAGCGATGCCACGTTCGACGCCAACAGCCCGCTCGGCAAACTCGCCGCCATCGGCAAACAGGCCGCGATCGCGGGCAAGCAGATGGATGCCGCACAGAAGTCCGGCGACGCCGATGCGCAGGCCGCCGCCGCCAAGGCGATGGTGGCCGCGACTCTCGGCGGCGGCCTCAAGGTCGAAGCGCTGGCGCCCGACCGGCTGAAGTCATTCGTTCCCGATTCGATCGGCGGCATGAAGCGCACGGACCTGTCGGTGGAGCGCAACGGCGCGCTCGGCATGCAGGTGTCCAAGGCCCATGCCAGCTACGCCGATGACGCCGGCCACTCGGTGAAATTGGACGTCACGGATCTCGGCGGCGCCAAGGGGCTGATGTCGCTGGCCGGATTCGCGGGAGTCGAGCAGGACACCGAGACCGATCACGGCTACGACAAGACCTACCGCTCCGGCGATCGATGGATTCACGAGAAGTGGGACAGCGGCGGCAGGGACGGCGAATACGGCGTCATTGTCGGGGGACGATTCTCGGTGAATGCCCAGGGCACCGCCGCCAGCCTCGATGACCTGAAGTCTGCCGTGGCGAGCGTCAATCTCGCCGGCCTCGAAGCACTCAAGGACGACGGCGTGCAGAAGATTCAGTGATTTTCAGGGCAGCGCCCTGAGCAGCGGCGTCGTGGTGTTTTCGAGCGGCGTGCGATCGACGTTGATGACCATGGCAACCGAGGTGTAGAAGCCGAGCGTGCCGATCATGTCGATCAGGTTCTGTTCGCTGAATTTGCCGAGGAAACGCCCGTAGGTTGCGTCGCTCACGGACCTATTGGCGAGCAGCTCCGCGGCGAAGTCGTAGGCGACCCCTTCGTCCTCGGCCAGGAGGGCGGGCCGCCGGCCCTCCGCAATCGCATCGAGGGTTTCCTGTTTGACGCCGGCCTTGAGTGCCAGGGGATAGTGGTGCCGCCATTCGAATTGCTGGGTCCACTGGCGCGCCACCAGCATCACGGTCTGTTCGAAGATCCGCGGATTGAGCGAGTTATGAAACAGGATGTAATCGCCGAGCCCCCCGATGCGCGTCATGAGTTCGGGACTGCGCAGCATCGGCACCATGGGCGGGGGCAGCCGGCCGCGTTGGCTCGACACCATGTCGGCGACGATTTTTTTCTGCGCGTCGGACATTTGTTCCTGCGGGATGGGCGGCATCCGCTCCTGCCCGGCCGCGCCGAACGCGGCGGCGCACAGGATGATGACGGTGCACAGGTGCTCGAGGCGCGGCGTTGGAATCATGATTGACGTCTCCCATAGGTCTTGGAAAAACCGTTGCGCGAATTGGTGACGGTGAAGCTGCCGTCGGGCTGTGCAGACACCTTGATCCAATAGGCGGGCGCGTGATTCGGATCGCCGATGTCAGCCGCCGGCTTGCCCATGGTTGCGGGCGGCGGCGGATCGGCGATCACGCCGGCGGTGGTTGCGGGCGTCTCCAGATTCGCAATGTATCTGCCGGGCGCGTTGTACTCCGTCGAGGCATTCGCGGACCAGTGCAGCTGCCACAGATCCTCGAGTCCCGGGGAGGAATACAGGGTCTTGAAGCTGTCGACGTCAGCGCCCTTGCGGGTGCCGTTGTTCATCACCACCACCCTCGGACTCAATCCGAAGATCAGGGCGGGCGCCCCGGACCAGGCAAGTCCATGATGGGTGGTGAGCAGCAGATCGACGCTGCCGATAAGGTTGACCGGACAGGCGAGCTGACCTTCCCAATTCCACAGCAGGTCGCCCAGATCGACCGCGCGGAATCGGCCATAGCGGATCACGCTGCCCACGGATTGGGCATTTTCCGGGCCTTCCCGGATGTCCTTGGGTGCAAAATCGGCGCAGTACGGATTTGCCTCGCCTGCCCCCGGCGCTCCGAGCATGCTGCCCTCGAGGGTCTTCCCGGCGGAGGACACGATGGTCCATTCGATGCCCCGCACCGGCAGCCGGTCCCCGGGCCTGACGATACGATGCGGCGCGGACAGGGTCGCCGCGTCGTAGGCCTTCTTCGAGTCGATCAGCCGGGATTCGACGCTGGGTCCATGATCCACGTAGTTCAGAATGGGCACGAGCTTGGCGAGTTCCAGATACCCGCCGATGTGGTCGCCGTGATAGTGCGTGATCAACAGGTAGTCGATCTTCTTGACGCCGGCGGCGCGTATCGCCTCCATGATCCGCTCCGCATCGCGCGTGCCCGGATTGCCGGTGTCCACCAGCACCGCCTGCCCGCGCGGCGTGGCGATGAGCGTCGCCTGGCCGCCCTCGACGTCGATGAAATAGATGTCCAGCGCCTTCTGCGCGGGCCGTGCAACCGCCGGGGTGGGACAGGCGCCGGCCAGCGCCACGGCCACGCTCACGCTCACGCTGAGGATTTCGATCAGGTATCGCCGCATGCTGTCCCCCGATGACGATTGGCGGGGGAATTCTACTCCGTGGCGAGCACCGGATGCAGGGTATGCACCTCGGGTTTGCCGTCGAAGCAGGCCATCAGGTCTTCATGATCGGTGCTGGCCTCCAGATGCGCGCGCAAGCCCTGCTCGCCGGCGAACACCTCGATCACGGTGTAGACCAGGGGATCGCCGGCCTCCGCATACAGATCGTATTTCAGTGTGCCCGGCTCATGCGCCGCGGCGCGCGCCCGGCGGGTGGCGAAGATGCCTTCGAAGCGGCTCTGTGCACCGGGCAGCACCCGGATGCGGGCGATCATGATGACCCTGTCCAATCGCATCTCCTGTTCAACCGCGGGCGATGGGCAGCAGGGTTTCCCCGAGCAGCCGTCCGAAGGCCAGCGCCGGCGTGACCGACATGCCGCCGCAGTAGGATTTTCCCTGTAGCGCCGCCATCCCCAGCAATTCCCCCGCCGCGTAGAGATTCGGAATCGGATGCGCACTTCGCGTGATGACCCGCAGCCGGGAATCCACCGCCAGTCCCGCGGTATCGAGCAGATAATAGCCCTGCATGCGCACGGCATAAAACGGCGGCCGCGCGATGGGCAGCGGCATGTGAGTCCGGCCCAGGACGTCCATGCCGCCGGCCTGCGCCTGATTGTAGGCGGACACGGTCGCCCGCAGGCCGGGCGCATCGATCCCGGTCAGGGCGCACAGATCCTCGAGCGTCGCGGCCTTGTAAAACAGCGGATACACGCCGAATGCCGCGATGATGTCGCTCTTGCTCCATTCGCGGCTGAGCGAGGGCGCAGCCTGTAGGATGGCATCATCCAAGATGACCCAGCAGCGCTCCTCCGGCTGCCGGGCCAGTGCCTTTTCCTTGTCGTCAAAGCTCGGCGTGTCTTCGGCGACGAAGCGCTCGCCACGGATGTTCACCCAGATCTCCCATGCCGGGCGATAGACGGGATCGGTCAGCAGATGCAGCAGTAGCGGACTCGGTACGGTGTCGCTGGCGAGCACCGCATTAAAAAGCGGCTGATGACATTCCTGGCCGCGCACATAGCCTCCCGCGGCCACCCCCATGCTGATGCCGGCGCCGCGGCTGAACGCATTGACCGTATTGCCGTAGTCACGCACGCCCTCCAATTGCTCGAACATCGCGGCATTCGAGATATAGCCACCGCAGGTCAGCACCACGCTGCGGCCGGCGTACGCCCGCGGATGGCCACCGGCGGGGGCCGCGAACACGCCGGTGACCTCGCCGCCGGGCCGGTGCTGCATCAGCGCCGTGACCTCGGTGTCGAGCAGCAGCGTGACGTTGCCGCATTCGATTTCCTGCTGCAGCTGCCTCTCGAGGATGTCGAGCACGGACAGGCCGCCGCGCATGCCCCAGAAATATCGGCGCTTCGAATACGGATCATGGCCGCCGCTCAGCACCGGATGCCCCGGCCTGATCTCGAAGCCGTGGTCCATCAGCCAGTCGGCGGCCCTGGCGGCATTCTGCACCGCCAGCCGCAGAATTTCCGGATTCGCCGTGCCGCGGCTGATGCGCATCACGTCGTCGTAATGCTCCTGGGGGCTGTCCTCGATGCCGAGGGACTGTTGCAGCCGGGTGCCGGCCGCACTCATCTGCCCCGAGGACAGCCATAGCGTGCCGCCGATGCGCGACGCCGCGTCGATCAACAGCACCCGGGCGCCGCGGCGCGACGCAAAGATCGCGAGAGGCATGCCGGCCGTGCCGGCACCCACCACGATGACGTCCCAGGGATGTGTGTCATTCGCAATCGAACCGGCCGCCGTCATGCCCGCCAGGGCGGCGATTTGGCCAAGGAACCGCCGTTTGGAGCAGGCGTGGTCCATGATGTCGCGGCCGCCGTCCCGTCAGGCCGCCTTCACTCCGGTGATCTTGCCGAAGATGGCCGTCTTGTCGCTGCGATCCTCCACCGTGAATCCCACCTTGCGCATCTCGGCGTCGAAATCCACGGTGGCATGCTCGAGCCGCCAGCGTTCATTGTTCCAGCGATGATCCTTCCATTCGCCGTAGCGCCTAAAGGCCGTGGCTGAAGCCGACAGATTGAAATCCATGGGGTAGAACACGCCGCCGGGTCGCAGTATGCGGTGAACCTCCGCGATGATGGCGCGGCTGGTGTCGGCCGGCACCTCGTGAAACAGGATGTAGGAGATCACGATGTCGAAATGACCGTCCGGGTAGCGGGTGTCCTCGGCCAGACGCTGGGTGAAAATCACGTCCCGATCCAGATCGACCGCCCGCATGTGCGCATAGCGCAGCATCGGCGCGGCGACGTCGAGTCCCGTGACCTCCGCCGGTGGAAAGCGCTCCTTCATCGCCACCGCGAGCTGTCCGATGCCGGTGCCGAGATCGAGAATGCGCTTGACGCCGCCGTCCTGCGGAACGGGACAGGCCGCTGCATAGCCGAGGTGCCGTTCATCCTGGTCGTTGCCGCCCCGATAGAACATGTTGGTGGCGTAATGATAGATGTGGCCCGCAAACGGATTGCCGACATAGCCGCCGGGCTGCTGGTGGATCTCGTGGCGCGCGTACTGCGGGATGGGAAGATCCGGGTTCAATTCGAGCCGTCCCGGTCCCGCGCGGTCGGCGGCCTCGAGCACCGCGAGATAACGTTCAGCATGGCCCTTGAAATGTCCGTCGAGAATGTCGTGCTCGTAGTTGTGCGCGCTGAACCAGACGCGGTCGCGCATGGCGATCACCGGATCGGATTCGAACAGGGCCGTCGCGGTCTCGACCGGCAGCTCCTTCGTCGGGTCGAGCCCCTTCGCCTTGATGATGGCCTCACCATGCGCCCGCGCCGCCTGGGCGAGCTCTCCGGTGGTGGAGAACGCGGTCACGCCGGCCATGAAGTCCTGCCGGCTCTCGAGATCGAGCAGCGGCAACCGCTCCAACCGGCCGACCGCACCGCGGGGATCATATTCCACCGGTAGCTTGCCGGACTTCGCATGGGCCCTGCCGGCGCCCGCCAGCATCGGCAGGAGGGCGGCGAGGGCGGATCCCACGGAGATGAACGAACGTCGATTGAGCATGCGGGCGGCTCCTTCAGGATCCGGATGGGATGATGGGTGCGATGAACGGGCCGAAGGCATTCTTGATCATCAGATCCCGCTCCGCGGCCCAGGCCTTCTCCTGTTCCGGGGTGGGTAGGTAGCTCTCGATGCTGTCGAAGTTCACCTCGCGCTTGGCGGTCATCAGGCTCTCGATGATCTTCAGCCGGCGCTTGTCGGCCCAGACTTCCGCGCCGATCGCCAGGATGGCATGCATCATGCCGTCGAGCGTGGGATTGCCGAGAAACACGGCGTTGCGGGTTGCGCTTGGAATGAACTCCACCGTGTAGGTGGGCCGCGGGGCGTTCGAGTCAGCCATTTCGATCTCCTGAGAAAGGATGAGCGGTTACCAATTCCGTTTCGATGCGAAGTAGCGCGATGCATCCACAAAGTCCGCCGGAATGTACGACCCCTGCAGGTTGGGGCTGTAGCGCGGCACGTACTGGCCGTACACCGCCAGCACCATCGCCATCGGAATCTCCGGAAGCGTGTGGGTCTTGCGGAATTCAGCGATCGGGATGGTGGCCGTGACGAATTCCTCGTTCTCGGTCTGCGCCTTGGCGAGCACGCGCCCGCCCGGGGCGTAGATCACCGTGCCGCCCGCACCGCTGGCCTCCGGAAATCCGGGATTTCCGGGCGAGATGGAATTGTTGGGTACGACGGTGTAGATGCGGTTGAACATCGACGAAGTGAGCGGATCCTCGGTTGCGAAGCCGCCCGAGGCGGTGCGCAGTGAAATCTCCATCCCCTTCAAGGACAGCGCCCGGTAGATGTCCGGCTCGAACGGCGGACCGGTCAGGGAGATGTTGCCGATCTCGGTGCGTGCGAGCGGCAGCACCGCATCCGTGCCGTACATCTCCGTGTACCGATCGAGAACGTCGTAGATCGACGTGGTGTACAAATCCCAGTTGGGGCGGAAGCCCCGGCCGTTGTGCGCCTTCCAATGCTTGGCGATGACGCCGCCATCAGGTCCGATCAGAACCCCGAGGCTCAGCAGGTGGCCGGGCCACTGCGGATCGCGGGCGAAGGTGGCGAACGAGACATGGCAGCCGTATTGCCGCGCCTTCTTGCCGAGCAGTCCGGTTTCCTCCCCGGGCACCTCGATGGCGACGCGCAGCGCCTCCTCGCGGCTCCAGGGATTCCAACCCATGATCGGCTGCTCGTGAAAGCACACCAGATCCTGCGGACCGGGGAATCCATTGGCATCGTCGATGAGTTCGATCATGTGATCGAGGTTCTCGCGGATCTGCTTCTGCGGATTGCGCGCGTCGGCCGCCCGGATCCTCGACTGAACCGCGGTGACTTTCAGGGAATCGCGCTTGAGCGGCACCGTGGCATATTTGCCGTCGCGGGCGACGAGGTCGGAGGAGCTGTCGGGCACGGCCCGGATCCCGGCGGACGGGCTCGGGGCTGACCGGGCACCGGCGCCCATGGCTGCCGACGCAAGTCCCAGGGCCGTCGCCGAAATGGCCTCCCGGCGCGACATCCCGCCGCGAATGGGCGAACGCTTCCGTTCCGGGTCATCCAGCTTCACCGCGCCACCCTCCTCTGCTCGCTCCTTATGGTCTCAGGAGGTGCTGGGACCTGCGGCTGAAAAATCGGCTTGCCCGGCATGCGGGCACCCGGCTCGCGCGACGCTGGCAACATCCTTTTAAACCCGGACGTTGCGAGGACCGACATTGCGAAGATCCCGGACATTGCGAGTACGCGTGGCATGAATCGCCGCGAGAGCATCGGCTTGATGGGCCTGGCCTTGATGCAGAGCGCTGCGTCCGTCAGGGCTGCGCCGCCCAACCCATCGCTGCCCAAAGCCGCGGAGCCGCTGGACACCACCAGCGCGCAGGGTATTGCCAGGGTGTATCGCAAGCTCGCCTGGATCGCCGGCGAAGGCTTCGGGATCTGGTGGTTGAAGGGACGGCGCTATTGTGCGGTGCCGCCGACCTACCTGCCGTTTTGGGACATGTTGATCGGTACGCTCTTCGAGGTGCGGGACGTCGACGCCGAGACTTACGCGGTGACCACGCTCACGACCACGTTCTACACCGACATCGCCACCGGTGCCCTGCTCGAGACCTTCCACAATCCGGTCACCGGCAAGGACCAGAAGGTGCCCTACCAGACGCCGCATCCATCCGAACAACGCTACGGCGTGCACGGCCGGATGGACGAGCCGGCGGGGATTCCGGGCACCGTCACCACGCGCAGCGGCGAGCCCGGTCCGATTTTCATCGAGGGTGACGACATCTGGCTGCGCTCGGATTTTTCAGCCCGCGCTCTACCCAGCGACACCACACGCCCGGCCTTTCAGGTCGAGGATCTCTCCACGTATTTCGGTTCGCTGCAGGCCGTCGCCAATCCCGCCGCGCGGGCCGTGCCCGCCGGCCAGGTGTTCACCGATCTGCTGAATTATCCCGCCTGGCTGGAGATGGGCGACCGCAACGGCCACTTCTTCAGCCGCTGTTTCGGCCGGAAGGTGTTCTCCGCCGCGGCCATGCCGGCTGATTGGCGGCGCCTGATGGCCGAGCATCATCCGCAGCTGCTCGAGGATCCTCGCGGCGCCTTGCGGGGCTGATCGCGCATCAGGCCTTACCCAAGGTCTCCAGTATCGCGACCACCGAATTCTCGGCCGACTCGCAGGCACCTTCGATGCCGGCGGTGGTGCGGCTGTTGTGCTCACCGGCGAAATACATGGCGCCGACGGGCGCCCCGACTAGGTCGACATAGCGCCCGATGTCGCCCGGCATGAAATTGGCGATATGGCCCTTGGAGAAGGGATACGTGGACCAATTGTGAATGTGCCCGACCCTGACCAGTCCCGCCGCGGCAGGACGCAGCCGTACCAACTCCTTAAGGGCCGTGGCCCGCAGCTCTGCCTCGCTCATCCGGTTCAGGGGCTGCACCGCCCGGCCGTTGATGTAGGCGCGCAGCACGCCCTCGGGATTGGTGATCGACGGGGTGTGCGCGAAGAACTCCATGGGTCCGTCGGTCCACATATTGGCCGGCAATCCGTCCTTCTCCCAGAAGGGCTCCTCGAATTCGAAAAAAATCTGGATGGATTGATCGGACCGTTGGCGTTGCCACGCTTCGCGCTGGCGCGCGGGCACCCCCCCGCTGATGGGGATGTCCTTGAGCACCGTCGGCGGAATGGTGTTGATGCAGGCGCGCGCCGAATACTTCGAACCATCGGCACAGGCGACGCTCACGCCGTGCGGTGCCGCGTCGATGTGGACCACCCGCTTATCAAGGGCGACGGGCCGTTTCAGGGAAGCCCCCATGGCGTCGGTCAGCGTGCTGGTACCGTCCCGCACCACGCTGTAGGGGCCGTTTTTCGCCTCCCAGAAGTAATAGTGATTCTTGCGCAGAAAATCCAGCGCATTGCCCGTGTCGAGGTCCCAGCCGGGAACGCCGACGTCCATCAGCCGCAAGGCCTCGGGCGAAGCGCCCTTTTCGGTCAGATACTGCCGCAGGGACATCTGGTCGATGGATCGGAATGCCGGCTTGAGCCAGTCCGCAAGATCGGTCAGAGGATCGTCCTTGAGCAGGATGTGCGTGAACAGCCCGGCGGGCTGGATTGCCTTCTCGTCGGGGGCGAGCCGGTTCATCGGCGAATGCGCCCAGTCGGCGGTGGGCGGCGCGCCGCCGATGCTGACGGCCGTTTGCGGCAGGCGCGTCTCTCCCATGGCGCCGGCCGCCGGCGGCACCAACGCTACGTTCAGGTCGCCGGCGTTGGCGCGCACCCGTCCATAGCCGTAGCCGATCTGCGCGGCGCCGAACTCGGGGCTTCCCGGCACGTCGCGGGCCGTCCAGACCCGGCCGCCGATGCGGCCGCTGCCCTCGAGCACCAACACGTCCACCCCGGCGCCCTGCAGCATGCGCGCGGCATGCAGGCCGGAGATGCCCGCACCGAGAATGAGCACATCCGCCTCATCGCGGTGCGCGGCCCAGCCGCGCACCGCAGCCAGCGATGCCGCCGCGGCACCGGCTCGCAGCACGGTTCTTCTGGAGATCGGTCCGTTGTTCAATGGCATCCTCCGCGTGCACCGGCGTGGCCGCCGGCATCTTGATCGATCAATCCGAATAGCGTCATTGGCGGCCCGGCGTCAATCCCCGCGGCCGCTATCCGGCCGCGCGGCTTGCCGCCGGCCGCGGCCGCCAATAGCATCAGGAGCGATGCCGCTCGACTGCATGACCATGAATACCCCTTTGCGGCGGCGCTACGTCATGACGGGCACGCGGCGGGTGCACCTGTGGACTGGTGGCGAGGGCCCGGCGCTGGTCCTGATCCACGGCTCTCCCGGCAATGCGTGGCTGGTGAAGCCGCTGGCCGAACACCTGTCGCGGCATTTTCGGGTTTATGCCGTCGATACGCCGGGGTTCGGCTGCTCCGATCCGCTGCCCGGCAGCACCCTCACCGTGGCGTCGCTGGCCGACGCGTATCGGGACATCCTGGATGCCATCGGCCTCCGCCAGGTGGCTGTCTACGGCACTCATTCGGGCGCGGCCTTCGGCCTGGAGCTGGCGCGCCGACACGCGGCGCGCGTCTCGGGATTCGTCCTGGAGGGCGTGCCGGCATTCACCTTGGAGGAGCAGCAGCCGCTGCTCGCACCGCCCTACATGGTCGCACTCGAGCCCGATGTGTTGGGCGGCCACTATTCGCGGGCCTGGACGCGCTTCCACGACCAATTCATATGGTTCCCGTGGCATGAGCGCGACCCCGCGCACCTCAATGAGGCCGATGCGGGAACGGCCGCCGACATCCATCTGTGGGTGGAGATGTATTTTCAGGCCCTGCGCCACGACTACCGGCCGGCGTACCGCGCCGCGATCGGTTATGGCGCCGAGGCGCTCGCGGCCGCCGGCGAGGTCAGGCAACCCGGGGTGTATCTCGCCGAATGCAGCGACATGCTGTTTTCGCATCTCGACCGGCTGCCGCCGCCCGCCGCCGGACAGCGCATCCGGCGCGTGATGGAGGCCGGTGAGATGCCGTCCGAAATTGCGGCGGCGCTGCGATCGCTGCCGCCGTCCGCGGCCGGCGTTCAGCTGCCGGAGGCTTCACCCGGCAGCGAGCTGTCCTTTTTCGATCTGCCGCACGGTCAGATCTTGGTCAGGGCGTGCGGCGGCGGAACCGCGGCACCGGTGCTGCTGCTGCACGATGCGCCCGGCGCGGGCCGACCCTTGACCCCCCTGTATGCGGCGCTTTCCGCGCACGGGCGAGTACTGTTGCCGGATTTGCCCGGCTGCGGGGAGAGCGATCCGCTGCCGGGCGCGGTCCCGTCGCTGGCCGACCACGCCGACGCGCTGGCCGGTTTGCTCCGATCGCGCGCGCTGCCCTGCGTCAACGTCTATGCGGTGGGCTGCGGCGCTGCCCTCGCTCTCGAGTTGCATGCCCGGCATCCCGCGATGGTGGGAACACTGTGTCTGACCGGGTTGCTGCGCGTGGGCGAGGCCGAACGGCGCGCCATGATCGGCCGGCTGGCTCCGCGCATCACCCTCGAGGACGACGGCAGCCATTGGTACCGCACCTGGCTGATGCTGCGCGATTCGCTGGTGCATTTTCCGTGGTATGCACGCGACCGGGGCAGCCTGCGGCGCCAGCCGCTCGATATTGATGCATACCAGCTGCACGCATGGACCTGCGATGTGATGCGCCAATGGAATGCCTATCAGCAGCTCGTCGATGCCGTGCTCGGCTGGAACTCGCAGGCCGCGATTGCGGCGGCGCGCGACAAGATTGTGATCGCCGTCGATCCGCTGCATGCGCTGCATGCGGCAGACGCCGCCTGGGCCGGCTCGACGATTCCCTCGGTAATTCTGCCGGCGGACGCCGTAGCGCGAGCGCGGCTGCTGGCATCGACCTGGACATAGCGCGCCTGTCCGCTATCCGGGCATTGACGCCGCTCGGCGGCCGCCGCGTTCGTTTCTCAAGCCGGTTGAGCAAGAAAAATGCGCAGGCGCCGACGTCTTGGCCGAATATCGGCCAACCGTTTTGACGCCCGTCTCGGCGTCAGCATTAGATGCGAACACGCGACGGCCGCGATCGTTTGGCGTCGCAAAAGTACAACAGAGGGACAGCCATGCATAACAGACTGCTTACGAGACACAGAGCACGCGAGTGTTCGATTCTGGTCGGCGCCATGATGATCGCTGCGGCGGCAGTGGTCAGTTCCCGTGCAGCCCATGCCGCCGACGAGGCCGCCGCGAGCGGCGGCCTCGAAGAGATCGTCGTCACCGCCAGAAAGCGCGCCGAGAACCTGATGGAGGTGCCGATCTCGGTACAATCCTTCAGCTCCGCGGATTTGAACGCCGCGGGTGTGTTCGACCTTCAGGGCCTGAAGGACGAGGCCGGATTCACCTTTCAGCAGACCGCCAGCACCGGTGCCGGCGGCCGCAACGAAGGCTCCATCGTGTTCCGCGGCCTGCAGTCGACCTACGGCGACGTGCGCGAGAACTCCGGCTCACTGTTCGTCGACGGCATCTTCGTCTCCGGCGGCCAGGCCTCGGTGAATCTCATCGACATCGATCACGTCGAAGTGCTGAAAGGTCCGCAGAACACCTACTTCGGCCGCAACACCTTCGGCGGCGCGATCAATTTCATCACCAAGGCGCCGTCCGACGAATTCAGGGGCGAAGTGAGCGCCTCGGAGACGAACCGCGGTTCCACGGATGATGCCATCACCCTGCAGGGACCGCTGGTGAAGGGCCTCTTGGACGGACGCTTCACCGCCTTCAATCACATCAAGGGCGCGGAATATACCGCCTCGGACGGCGGCCCCCTGGGTGCGGAATCCTCCAAGGGCTTCGACGCGTCGCTCAATTTCACGCCGGGCGGCTTCACGGTTCGGTTCAACGGCCACTATCAGAAGGACGACGACTCGGCGGCCGCGATGGGTTATCTGCCGGGACAGGCCCCCTATGGCAACAGCTGCGGTGGACAGACCTTCCACGGCCAGAACGCCCAGGGAGTCTCGGTGCCGGTCACTCTCAGCCAGGAATATATCTGCGGCCACATTCCGACCTTGAACCAACTCGAGAACAACGGCTTCAACGTGGTGGATGCGAATACCGCCCTCCCGCCGGCCTACGTGCCCATCGGCGTGGGCAACAGCCTCAACAATGCCATCCAATCCAAGGTGCCGGGTCTCGATCACTCGGGCATGGCACGAGACCTGCTGCGCCTGTCGATCTTGAGCCAATTCGAGCTGCCCTATGACGCAACGGCCTCGTTCAACGTCGGCTACAACCAGTCGTTCACCAATACAATCTGGGACGTGGATCGGTCGAGCACGCAGAGCTTTACATCCTCGGAGCCGACCGTCTCCGAGGATCTGACCGTCGATGCGCGATTGGCCTCCGATCAGAAGCGCGCGTTGCGCGCCATGGTGGGTGCCAGCTACTTTACCGATCTGCTGCAATACCAGGAGGACAGCCTCTACGGCCCGGGTCTGGACGGCACCGCGTTTGCCTTCCTGGCGGGTTTCAGCGGCCTGAGCGGCTACGGAAACGAGCGCAGCCAGGTGCCCGCAGTGTATGGTTCCGTCGAATACGACATCTTGAGCAATCTGACCGCAACCGCCGAAGCGCGCTACCAGTCGGACAAGAACACCGACCAGCCCACCCAGGCCCTGGTCCCCGGGGCCGTGAACTCGGTGAGCGCCACCAACAAGACCACCATGCCGCGGTTCATCCTGCGCTACAAGCCGGTAGAAAGCACCATGGTGTACGTGAGCTATGCCGAGGGCGTGCAACCGACGCTGCTCAACAGCGGTTGGTTGTCGCTCACGCCGGCCCAGCAGGCCTATGTGGCCAATTTCGGCGTGAATGCCTACACCCAGCAGCCCAAGCTCGAGAACATCGAATTCGGCATCAAACAGTCCTTGTTCGACAATCGCTTCGAGTACGCGCTCGATTTCTACCACGGCCTGTGGCAGAACCAGCAGACCACGACCGCGGTCTTTGGCGGCCCACTGCCTCCCAACGGCACGTTCCTTTATTTGAGCAACGAGGCCACGGTGAAGGGTTTCGAACTCACCACCAAGGGCCTCATCACCGACAAGTGGTCCGCCTCGTTCAATGTGCAATACGTACATTCCATCTGGGATAGCTATAACAACGCCACCTTGGCCGGCTTCACGGTGGGCGGCATCGACAGCTTCGCCGGCAACTACCTCTCGCGCGTGCCGACGTGGACAGGAAACTTCTCCACGAGCTACAGCGATCATCTGTTCGGCGACTGGATGTGGTTCGTGCGCGGTGATGCCAACTACACCGGCAGCATGTGGGACAGCGACATCAACATCGTCAAGACCGATCCCTACACGCGGGTCAATGCATTGCTCGGCATGCGCAAGGATCAGGTTTCGGTGGAACTGTTCGCGAAGAACCTGTTCAACGATTCTCATTGGGACTTCGCCGAGCGCGTACCCAATCTGATAGCGCCGAACTGCTGCTTCACCAACGAGGGCCTGCTGGTTCAGGCCCCCGACAAGCGGGAGATCGGTGCGCGGGTCAATGTGAAGTTCTGATCATCTGACATGCGGCGCGGCGGGAGTCCGGGTTGAATGACCCGGGGCTCCCGCCGCTTCCCGGACAAAGCCGCCCGATGGATTGCGCGGATCGATCATGACCGGATATCGGTCGGAGTTCTTTATCGTCCCGTCCCGATGAACTAACGTCGCTGCGGCAATGCGAATTGCGCGGCGAACGGCGACATTCAATGACCATCTCCAACGTAGATCCCATTTCCGGCGTAGATCGTGTCGACGGCGATTCCCTGGCCAGGGCGCTGCTCGACATCCTGCCGGCCGCGGCGATTCTGGCGTCGGCCGAAGACCGCGGGTTCTATTCGAGCGATGTCTATTGCGCCGGCGTAACGGCGGATTTCGTGGTGTCGCCCGATTCCGTGGACTCTCTTCAAAAGACCGTTCAGGCGTGCACGACCCGTGGTTTCGCGGTGATCGCGCGCGGCGGAGGACTCTCCTATTCGGGCGGATATCTGCCCATCAAGGCGCGCTCCGTCATCATCGACATGTCACGGCTGACGCGCATCGTCGAGATCAACAAAATGGACATGTACGTGACCGTGGAGACCGGCTGCACGTGGGTGCAGCTGTACGAGGCCCTGCGTCGCGAGGGTCTGCGGACACCCTACTTCGGCCCCATGTCCGGCTTCAAATCCACGGTGGGCGGCGCCCTGTCCCAGGGCAGCGTTTTCCTGGGTTCAACCCGCCATGGCACGAGCGCCGAGAGCACCTTGTCGCTCGACGTGGTACTGGCGGACGGCTCGCTGCTGCAGACCGGCTCCGCATCGGGCGTCACCCGGCCGTCGCCCTTTTTCCGTACCTATGGTCCGGATCTGACCGGACTGTTCCTGGGTGACGCCGGCGCACTCGGCATCAAGGCCCGCGCGACGCTTCAGCTCATTTCCTTCCCCGCAGAAAGCCGCTACCTGTCGTTCAGCTATCAGACGGCGGAGGCGCTGCTCGACGCCCTGACGGGCGTCTCGCGATCGGGACTCGCAGCCGAATGCTTCGGTACGGACCCCTACGTCCAATCCCGGCGCATCCATGAACAGAACATGGCCAAGGACATCGGCTATCTCAAGGCGGTCGCAAAAGGCGAAGGCATCGGCGCCGCAGCCCGCATGGTTTGGAAGGGCAGGCGTTCGCTCGGCGGCGAATCCTTCGTCATGAACGTCACCCTCGACGAACCCAGCCGCCAGGCGGCCGACGCCCATGTGGCCATGGTGCGGTCGATCGCCATGCAGAACGGCCGGGAGATCGAAGCAACCATCCCGCGGGCGATCCGCAGCCTGCCGTTCAACTATCCGAACGACATATTGGGCGATCGAGGCGAGCGCTGGGTGCCCACGCATGCACTCGCGCCGCATTCGAGGGGCGCGGAGGTCGTGGCGGCCCTCGAAAAATTTTTCGGCGGCCGGGAAGACGAATTGCGCAGACACGCCATAGAATGGGGCTATCTGGTGTTTGCCGTGACGACGCGCACCACGTTGATCGAACCCCTGTTCTACTGGCCGGACGAACCTATGCCTTTTCACGAGCGCATGATCGAGCCGCAGTATCTCGCGCGCCTGCCGCGCCTCGAACCGAACCCCGAGGCCACCGCCGCGGTGCATTCGTTGCGATCCGGCCTCATTCAGCTGTTTGCCGAGCTCGGCCTGGCGCATCTGCAGATCGGCAAGGCATACCCCTACCTTCAAACCCGGCAGCCGGCTGCGTTGAACCTGCTGGAAAGCATCAAGAAATCGGTGGATCCGCGGCGCCTGATGAATCCAGGCGCTCTCGGATTCCTGTGATCAAGGAGACCACGATGAAAAGGCGACGCTACGCCAATGGTCCGGTCCGGCCGCAATACCTGGACAGCCCGGATGCCGACCGCGCGGTCATGATGATCCTCGCGCTCACCGCCGAGGTGTCCGCACTGCGCGAGCGTCTCGATACGCACGAGAAGCTCGCCGATGCCGGCAAGCCCGCGGCCACGGCCTCGGTCGAATCCTTCGAAGTGCCCGAGACCGTCGAAGCGGCCCGCGCTGCGGCACGCCGCTCCCTCATCGACCGGGTCACCCGCGTGCTGATCGAGCCGGACATACCGCGCATGACCGCCAAGAAAGCCACCGAGGAGGCCTGACCATGCCGCAATTCCGGCACCCCATGCTGGTGGAGGAAACGCACGATGAGCGCTCGCGTGCGGCGTTCATCGCGAGTCTGCGCGAATACACCATGTCGGATCTGTATCCGAAGCTGCGCCGGCATTACGAGCAGACGCTCGCGCCCGCCTATGCCGCAGCGCATGGCAAGCCGCCTGAGAGCCCTGACCGGGTGCGCGCCGTGATGGAGGGCAGCCAGCTCTACACGGGCTACAGTCTGCTCGTCCGCGGAACCCAGGAGCTGCTGTGGGACACGCTCGGCGAGGTGGTGGAGAAGCAGCTTCCGATCTTGATCCCCCGGGCAGCCGCGGCGCGCGCGACACGCGGCACGCTCGAGTTGAATCCGCGGCTGCCGATTCCCGCTTATACGGCTGCGGTCGACATTCATGTGATGCCGGGCGGCTTCCATACCGAGATCACCGACGATGACCTGTTCGCCGGCGCACTCTACGACCGCGGAGTGCACGTGTTCGCCTTCGGCGGTCTCGGGCCCCTGAACGACGAAATGGGCGTCGCCACGGCGGCCGCGGTGCGGCGCCAATTCCCGGACATCAAGCCGGGGAAGATTCTCGACCTGGGATGCGGCGCGGGAAACTCGACTCTACCGTTGGCAGATGCGTTCCCGGAGGCGGAAGTTTACGGCCTCGATCTCGGCGCACCCATGGTCAGGTATGCCGCTGCCCGGGCGGCGGTGCTCGGCAAGAGCATTCATTTTTCGCAAGCCGACGCGGCGCACACCCATTTTCCCGACGCGAGCTTCGATGTGATCGTCTCCAATCTGTTGCTGCACGAAATGCCGCGCCCCGCGATCATGGACGTGCTGCGCGAATGTCACCGTCTGCTTCGACCGGGCGGCGTCATGCTGCACCATGATCTGCTCGGCTGGCCCGAAGACCCGTATGACTCCTTCATGATGTCCTGGACCACCCGCCACAACAACGAACCCTATGAGCGCGCCAGCGGCACGCTGAATTTCCCGAAGGACTGCGCCGCGGTTGGTTTTGCCGAGGAGGACGTGTTCGTCGTTGCCGAGCCCGGCGCCTACATGGAGGAGGTCTATCAGGTGAGCGGCATCCGGGGCGCGCGCAAGCGCGGAACCAGTTGAACGAGCCTCTGACCCTCTCGGCAAGCGCGCAATTGACCGAGGACACCCGCCGTGAAGCGCGGGTGACGCTGGGCACCGGCGTGGGCTACGGCCTCGGGATGGTCGGCGAGCGCATGTTCCGCGACGCGCCGGCGCTGTTGCTGTTGGTGTTCATGACCAACTACCTCAAGATTCCGGCGGCGCTCGCCGGCGTTGCCATCTTCGCGCCCAAGCTGCTGTTGGTCTTCGTCGACCCGCTGGTCGGGTACCGGTCCGACATGAGCGAAAGCCGCGCCGGACGGAGACGGCCGTTCCTGATCTGCGGCGCGCTGCTGTCCGCCGGCGCCTTCATCGCCATGTTCAATGTGCCGAGCATCGCAGCCACCAACCTGCGGGCGATGTACATGATCTTTCTGATCGGCGCGGCGTTTGCAGTGTACTCGATCTACTCGGTGCCCTACCTCTCATTCGCCTCCGACCTGTCCTCGGACCCCTACCAGCGGACCCGTCTGCTCGCCTACCGCATGGCCTTCCTCGCCGTCGGACTCAATTTGAGCGGCTCCGCCGGCGTCCTCATCGAGCGGTTCGGCGGCGGCATCGGCGGCTATGAAAAGATGTCCTACGTGTACGGTGCGATTTGTCTCATCACCATGCTGACGCCGGCACTGACTCTGCCTGATCCGCCGATCGTGCGCCGCGACGTACAGAAGGCGAACTGGCGCCAAGCCGTGGGTTCCGTGCTCGGCGACGTCAAATACCGGCGGCTCCTGATCGTCAATTTCGTCCAAAAAATTAGTGAAGGCATCGGCTACGGCTCCTTCGCATATTTTTTCCTGTATTGGCTGCAACAGCCGCTCTCCGCCATCGGCGCCTGCATCCTCGCATCGACGGCCGCGCAGATCCTGGCGCAACCGCTGTGGGTCGCCGCGTCGAAGCGGTTTTCGCGCACGGCCTGCTGCATGGTGTCCCTCGGCGGCTACTTGTCCACCAATATCCTGTGGCTGGCCGTGCCGCCGCGGCTGTTCTGGCCCGTGCCGGTGGTGGGATTCCTGGCGGGATTGTTCGCCACCGGATTGATGCTCATGCTGGTGGCCATGATGTCCGACATCGCCGTGGAGAGACGCGACGCCGGCGACTCGCGCTTCGAAGGGCTGATCGGCGGCATGTGGCTGGCGGTCGAAAAGATCGGTTTCGCCACGGGCGGCATGCTCGTTGCCTTCACGCTCAGTGCCTTTGGATTCGTCGAGTCGAGCAGCGGCGCCGGCGCCGTGCAATCACAGACCACGCGTATCGGGATCGCGTTCGCCTATGCGGGGCTCGGCTCGGCTTTCTATCTGTTGACGTTGGGATTGGTCCTGTGGATGAGGAAGACACAATGGAAGAAGTGACCCTGGCGCGCGCGACCGCGGCCATCCAAGCGGTGATCTCGCATGCGCGCGGCAAGGCGCTCGCGCCTCTGGCGATCGCGGTGCTGGACGGCGGTGGCCATGTGCGCGCGACCGCGCGCGAGGACGGCGCCGGACACTCGGGAATCGACATCGCCGTCGCCAAGGCGCGCGGCGCCCTGAGCTTTTCCATGACGTCGCGCGCAGTGGGCGAGATCTTCGGCGGCAATGCCGCTCTGTGCGCCACCCTGGCGGCGACGCTCAAGGGTCAGATGCTGCCGATACCGGGAGCCTTGCTGATCAAGGACGCCAAGGGCCACCTGGTCGGGGCGATTGCCGCGGCCGGAGATTCACCGGACAACGACGAAGCCGCGGCAGCGGCCGGCCTCGCCGCGGCAACCTGACGCTCGGGGGCAGCGCCCCTCTTCAATGCGGCTCGTGCACCCGCGCGGGCCTAGCCGAGAGCCGCTGGCCCGCGCGGCGGCGAAGCCGCATGTCTGCGACGCCGGCGGTGATTTCCGCCGACAGCACCTTCAACAGAGGCACGTATTTGTCCACGATCTGCGCCGGCTTGATGGCCGCCTTGACGTACCCCATCAGCAGGCAGGCGCGCGCCACGCCGTTCAGGAATATCGGCACCCCCACGGAGGCCTCCGGATACTCCTTATATATGATGTGTGCGTAGCCCTGGGTGCGCACCACCTTGAGCATCGAGCGGATCCTTGCGTCCTCGCGCGCCAGGGCCTGCTTGGGGTCGGGTGAATTTCGCAGCACCTGCAGGGTCAATTCCCGATGCTGCTGCGACATGAACGCCAGCATCACGTGGCCGCTGGTCCCATGGAGCATCGGTGTCTTGAAGCCCACGCTGAAGTGATCGAGCGCGAGCGGGGTCAGGCGATCCGTCGAGACCCTCACCATCATCTGGTCGCTGTTCGGCGTGGCGACCACCAGCGGCCAGCCGATGTCGATGGTCTTCTGCGCGAGCAGCGGTTCGGCCACGTGTGCGATCCAGCTTTCGTCGGAAAAGCCGCTCGACAGCATGCTCACCATGGGCGTCAACCGGTACTTGTGTTCGCGGGCGACCTTTTCCGCGTAGCCCTCTTCGACCAGCGTGTCGAGCACCCGCCTTGCCGTCGTGCGCGGCAGCTTCAGCTCCGCGCCGAGATCGGTCGCGGTGAGGGTCTCGCGCATGTTGAGCAGCGACAGCGCGCGCAGTCCGCGCTTCAGCGAGCTCAGATTTTGACTGCCGCTCATTCGACTGCCTTGGGGACATCCTGCGGCAGTGGATTCGGGCCGGGGTTGCCCAGGGCTGCGCCGCTCAGACCCTGGAGTGCCAGCCCATGACCCACCTCGCGGACGACGAGTTCCTTCAGCCGCTGCGCCGTCGCCACGCGCATGTACCGCAGGGTGAGCGTCGGCAGCGCGGCGAGCTGGCGCGCGAGGGCCCAGGCGCGCGTCATCAGGGCATGCGGCGCGAGCACCTCGTTGACCACACCGAGCCGCAGCGCCTCCGCGGCGCCGATCTTCTGCTGTGTGGCCAGAAAATACCGCCCGCGCACCGGGCCGAGGACGTGTGGCCAGAGCACGTGCACGCCGTCGCCGGGCGTGAGCCCGAAGGCGAGATGCGGCAGATCCTGAAACACGGCCGTGTCGGAGGCGAGCACGATGTCGCAGGTCAGAATGTACTCGCTGTGCACCAGCGCCGGACCGTTGACCGCGGCGATCACCGGAACGTCGATGTCGAGGAGGTTCTGCAGGACCTTCTTTCCCTCCCAGTACACCCGGTCCCAATTCCTCGGCACCGTGAAATCGTCCTTCTCTGTGCCCTGCGATTCGTCGAATGCCGCGATCCAGCTGTCGCCGGTGCCGGTGAGAATCATCAGGCGCGTGTCGGGGTCGCGGCTGATGTCATAGAAGGCGTCCACCATGTGTTCGTGGGTGCGCGGGCCGAACTGACACGGACCGCCGCGGGTGTGCAGGCGCACCTCGAGTATCCCCGCATCGTCGCGGCGCATGCTGAGCTGCTCGTAGCGGGAAAAATACGCAGGCTCCATGTCGACCTCTTTGTGGCACCAATGCCGGTCATTTTAGCCGAATACCGGCCACGCGCATGCGATCGGTCCGGCCGGTAGGATCTGTCGGGATCAAGGTCCGCTATACGGGCACAGTCGGCGGATCGATGGCGCTGCAGAGCCGATTCGCGCAAGCTTTGCAGGCAGTCGCCTGAAGGAGCGCACCTTGCCGATGCACCGGTCGTTTGCCCGTAACATTCCGTCGGCCGTGATCCTGTCGTTCTGCGCGTTGACGTCGGCGGCGATATCGGCGCCGCCTCGTGCGGCCGACCCGGCGGTGCGCGGTAAAATCCTGTTTCTGCGGTGCGCATCCTGTCATGACGTCTCTGCCGAAAAATCCGCGAAGATCGGGCCCAACCTGTACGGGGTGATCGGCCGCCCCGCGGCGAGCCTGGAGGGATTCGCCTATTCGCCGGCGCTCAAGGCGCAGAACTTCGTGTGGGACGCGGCGAATCTCGACCGGTGGCTCACGAATCCCAACGCGGTGGCGCCTGGCACGATGATGACCTTCGCGGGCGTCGAAACGGCTGCGGATCGCGCAGCCATTATTGAATACCTCGAGCGTCAGGGGCCCGCTGCGGTCAGATGACTCAACTGCCGGGTGTCCGGCGGCTTCGCCGCGCCCCGGTTACTTAGGCGGCGCCGGAGTCTGCTCGCGGGCATAGTGCTCGAGGCTGGAGTAGTTCGGTCCATACCATTTTTCCGGTGCCGTCAGGAACTGCGGGTATCGGGCACGGATCCGTTCGAGCACCGGAGCCGGGAAATAATCCAACGTGCGGGAGCGGCGGAAGATGCCGTCGTACATCACATGCCCGGGCGCCGTACCCATCAGCATCCAGGGCAGCCAGGGCTGCACGCGGACCCAGTTGCCGTTGCTCGGCACATGCGTCTTGGCGGGATTCTCGAGATCCGCGCGGCTGACGAAATAGCGGAAAAGTTCCGAGGATTGGATCATCGAGCCCGCGGATTCGCGCGGCCACTTGGCCGGATCGAGCTTGTTGGGGTAGTAGGCATGACCATCCACGGATAAGACGATGGTGTCGGGACCGAATTCCGACCAGTTCAAAAGATAGGGTTTGCCGCCGGGCACGGCCTGTCCGGTGGTCACGAGGCCGGGCATGGCCGGCGGCTGAACGGTCGATGCGATGACCCAGTTGTACGGATCGTTGGCGACATCCACCACCTTGACGCGCTCTCCGGTATACGGATTGTCCCATTCATCGAGCATGGCGCCGGTCTTGGCGTCGGCATACAGAATGGTTTCCTTGGTCATGCGCTGGTAGCTGCCGTCGCTCTGGCGAAGCACCCGGATCGTGCTGAATACCTCGAAGTTGAACAACGTCCGCACCGCTTCGCCGGGCCTCACGCCGCAGACGACCCCGCTGCATCGGCCATAAACCTGGCTGCCGTTGGTATCCGCCTCGAGGCGGGCGTTGGCTTCGCGATTCCAGATCGGGTCGTCGAAGCGCACCGGGATCCGGGAGGAGGCGGCTGCCTTGGCGGACGCGCCGGCAACGGCGGCCCCCAGTGAGACCGCCGCCAGCCCGAGCGCCTCGCGCCGCGTCATGCCACCGGAATCGGAATTGTCGTTCATCGTCGCCCTCCGCTTGCGTGCTTCATTCTGCAGACGCTAACAGAATCTTGCGGCCGTTTCGGTGCCGCGTGCGCAGTGTTCGGATGGCGGGCGCCGGGCGCAGCGTCGCCGGTCTAGCGCTGGAGGGCGGCCGTGCACGGATCGTAGTCGAACAAGTCGGCGTCCTGCGAGGGTGCGGCGTTCAGTGCGGGAATGTCGATGGTTCCTGCCTGGATGATTTCTCCCTGCCGGATGGTTTGCAGGCGCACGGTTTCGACGCGGGCCACGCGCGCATTCAGGTACGCGGCGAATGCGCTTTCCACGGCGGAGTGCGCGTCGAGCGCTCTCGCCAGAACCACGGCATCCTCGATTGCCAGAGCGGCGCCCAGTCCGAGAAACGGCAGAATGGGATGCGCGGCGTCGCCGAGCAAGACCACGCGGCCGCGGCTCCATCGATCGAGCGGCGGCCTGACGTAAAGACCCCATTTGATCAAATTCTCCGCGGAGGCCGCCCTGATCAATCCGGTCACATCCGCGTGGAAGCCCTGGTAGACGGCGAGAAATTCCTCCACGGAGGCGGGGGTGTTCCATCCCTCGGCCTGCCAGGAGTCGGTGCGCGCGATGCCGACGACGTTGATCAGCGAGCCGCCGCGAATGGGATAACGGTGGAAAATGCGGGACGGTCCGATGGAAACCACGGCGTTGCCGCCACCCATGAATGGCTGCGCCGACGCCCGCGGAATGAGGCAACGAAAGGCCACCTGGCCGGCAAACTGCGGCGCCGATCGGTCGAACAGTTGGCGCCGGACGGTCGATCGCGTGCCGTCGGCGGCAATCAACAGGGCGGCCTCGGCCCGGCTGCCGTCGCCGAAATGCGCGACCACGCCTCCGGCATGCTGTGCCAGGTAATCCAGGCGGCGATTGCATTGTAGGGCGTGCGGATCCAGGGCGCTGACAGCCGCCGACAGCATGGCGTGCAAATCGGCGCGGTGGATGTGCCTTGCGCTGCGGATGCCGTGGTCCTCCGCGGACGGCCGATCCGAGTTTGCCACGAGCATCCGGCCCGTCTCGTAATGCGCGAACAGCACGCGCGGCACGGCCGCGGAGGTGGCCAACAGCGCCCGCTCCAGGCCCAGCGAAGCCAGTCCGGCCGCCGCCCCCGGGCTCAAGGAGATTCCCGCACCGACCTCCCGCAACAGCGGAGCCCGTTCGAAGACTCGGACCCGCCATCCCCGCTGCAGCAAGGCCAGTGCTGCCGTCAGGCCGCCGAGTCCCGCGCCGACGATGGCGGCTGATCGGTGGGTCATCAGGGCTGACTCAGTCGACCAGCTGGCCACCATCGACGGCGAGCAGCGCCCCGGTCACGAAGCTGTTGGCCGGATCGAGCAGGAATGCGACCGCCTGGGCGACGTCGCCCGGGACGCCGATCCTGCCGATCGGATGCTGCTTGACCAGCATGTCGATGAGTTCCTGGGCGTCCTGGCCCTCGCGCAGATTGCCCCACAGCATCGGCGTGTCGATGGCTCCCGGCAGCACCGCGTTGACCCGCACGCCGTATTTCCCGCCTGCCTTCGCCGCCAACCGCGTCAGTGCCAGCACGGCGGCCTTGGAGACGCAGTAGGCCGCTGCGTCGCTCAGCATGATGTGCGCCAGCCCGGAGGAGAAATTGACGATGGCCCCGCCGCCGGTCTTCGCCATGGCGCGCGTCGCGAAGCGGCAGCCGAGAAATGTGCCGTCCAGATTGACGTCCATGTGATATCGCCACTGGGCCAGGGTCATGTCCTGGAAGGCGATTCCCGGCGTGAATACGCCGGCGATATTGACCAGGCCGTTGATCGCTCCGTGGCGCTTCACGATGCCGTCAATGGTGCGCTGCCAGCCGTCCTCGGATGTGACATCCAGGTTCACATAGTCGGCGTCGGCGCCGAGCTTCGACTTCCCGGCCTCAGCGCTTGCCCGATCGGATATCACGACCCGGGCCCCCTTGCCGAGCAGCAGACGGCCCACTTCGCCGCCGATTCCCCCGAGTCCGCCGGTGATCAATATCGTTTGATTCTCGAATGACATGTGCAGGTCCGATGTTGAAGAATGAACCCCCTATGTGCGCCACCCGGAGCCTGCTGTCCAAGATTGATTGGCGCTCGTCCGACAAGCGGGCGACCCGCGGGTGACCAGCAGGCACGCCGTCAGAACAGGACGGTCTGGCGCAGCACCTCACCGCGCGCCAGCTTGTCGAAGCCGTCGTTGATGTCGACCAGCGGCATCGTTCCGGAGAGCAGGCGGTTCACCGGCAATTTGCCGTCCTGATACCACTCGATGTAGCGCGGTATGTCGCGGCTGGGAACGCAGCTGCCGAGGTAGCTGCCCTTGATGGTCCGCTCCTCGGCCACGATGCCGACGTGGGGCACCGCGAACAGGCCGGAGGGATGCGGCAGACCCGAGGTGACGGTGGTTCCGCCGCGCCGCGTGATCCGATAGGCGAGGTCCATGGCCTTGACGGCGCCGGCCATTTCAAAGACGTACTCGAGACCGCCGTGCGTTGCCTCCCGGATGGCTTCGGCAACATTCGCGTCAGCGGCATTGAAAGCGTGCGTGGCGCCGAGTTCGAGGGCGAGCGCAAGCTTCGACGGCGACAGATCGACGGCGACGATGACGGCGGCCTGACGGACGCGGGCGCCGAGCAATGCGGCAATGCCGACGCCGCCCAGACCGATGACGGCAACGCTGCGCTCGGGCGGCAACCGCGCCGTGTTGACCACGGCGCCGGTCCCGGTGATGACCGCGCAGCCGAACACGGCCGCCTCCTCGAAGCTCAATGAGCGGTCCACTCGCACCAGCGAGAGCCGCGAAACGACCGCGTGGTCGGCAAAGGCGGAGACGCCCAAATGATGGTTCAGCTCCTTGCCGCGCCGGTGCAGCCGCCTTGCACCCGAGATCAGCGAGCCGGCGGTATTGCTGGCGAATCCCGGCTCGCATAGCGCGGGTCTTGCGTTCAGGCAGGGTGCGCAATGGCCGCAGCTCGGCACGAAAGTGGTGACCACGTGATCACCGACGGCCAGATCCGTGACGCCCTCCCCCAGCTCCTCGACGATGCCGGACCCCTCGTGACCGAGCACCATGGGCATCGGCCGGGGACGGTTGCCGTCGATCACGGACAAATCCGAATGGCAGAGCCCGGCGGCGCGCATTTGCACCAGGACTTCGCCGGGGCCCGGCGGGTCCAGCTCGATATCGCCGATTTCCAGCGGCCGCGATACCTCGTACGGCGCTGGCCTGCCCATGGTATCCAGAATGGCGGCGCGTATTTTCATGATTCATTCCCCCTGTGTCGTACCGTAGGCGCCGGACCGCGCCAGAATCCGCTCTGCCAGTGTCAGATGCACCCGGTCAACCATGCGCCCGTCGATGCTCAGCGCGCCGAGATCCTCATTCCCGCGAAACGCCGCCGCCACGCGCGCGGCCCAATCGCATTCCCGGGCGGTGGGCCGGAAGGCGTCGTTGATCACCGGCACCTGGTCCGGATGGATGGCGAGCTTGCCGCCGAAGCCCTGGCTTCTGGCGCGCAGGCACTCGGCGCGAAGTCCCGCCGCGTCCCGGAAATCCACATACACGCCGTCAAACGCCGGCACGCCCGCGGCAGCGGCGCCCAACACGCACAGGGCACGCACCACGCCGAATATTCCGCCGACATCGTTGCGATTCAGCATGCCGAGCGCGGTGGCCAGGTCCTCCTCGCCGCACGCCAGGCCCGCGAGCCGCGACGAGGTGCCGGCGTAGGAGCCCAGGGTGAACACGGCGCGCGCAGTCTCCGTGGCAATCGCCAGGATCTTGATACCCCCCTCGGGCAGGTGATGTTCATTCTCCAGACTCTTCAGGTTCGCACACAGCCTGCGCACCTGTTCAGGCTCGCTTTTCGGCAGCATCAATCCGTCGGGGCGCGCCCCGGCCATCGCGGCCACATCATCGGCATGATGCGGGGAATCGAACGAATTCACCCGCACATAACAAATCTGTGCACGCGCCTCGGGCGCCGGCGAGCGCGTGTCGGGCGCCGGCGCGCGCGAGTCGGGCGCCGGCAGCCTGTCGCCGCGGGCATCGAGGTAGGCGGCCACGCGCCGCCGGGCCGCCGCCTTCATCGCGGGCGCGACCGAGTCCTCGAGATCGAGTATCAAACTATCGGCCCCGCAGGCGGCGGCACGCGCCAATTTGCGTTCATCGTCTCCCGGAACGAACAGCAGCGAGCGCACGATTCATCCCCTAGCCCGGCCGTCGCCAATGTCCATGGCGGCTCCGATCAATGACGCACGTCGATGCACATCCGTCATTGTGCGGAGCCGGCAACGACGATTGCAACCGGCCCGGATCGATTGACCGAATACCGGTCATGGGCTGGGTGTCGCAGGTGCCGCGCGGTGTCCGAATACCGGGCACTGGCTGATGCCGGGTCCGCTAGGCTTCACACGTTGCCGGGGATCCGGCGCGTGACACACGAGGCGGAAGGCATCATGGGTCGGCTCGACGGTAAGGTCGCCATCGTCACCGGCGCCGCAGGAGGCATCGGTTCGTGCATCGTGGATACCTTCCTCAGGGAGGGGGCCACGGTGTTCGCGGCGGATTCGAAGGCCGGTCGCGTGCGCGCCGGCGCGCCGCTGGACGATCGGGCCCGCCCGCTCCGGCTGGACGTGACCGTCGAGGCGCAGTGGGAAGCGGCGATCGACGAGGTTCGGCGGCAAAGCGGGGGTCTCGACATCCTGGTCAATGCCGCGGCTCATCTGCAGCCGGGCGACTCGTTCGCGACGACGACTTCCGAAACTTGGAGCATGACCTTTCGCGTCAACACCGAGGGGGTGTTCCTCGGCTGCAAGCAGGCGATTCCCGCCATGACGGGCCGGGGCGACGCCTCGATCATCAACATCTCCTCCGGCGTGGCGGTGCGGGCGTCGGCGCAGGCACCGGCTTACTGCTCATCGAAGGCCGCTGTCATCGCACTGACCAAGTCGATCGCCCTGTACTGCGCGCAGAAAGGCTGCGGCATCCGGGCGAACGTGATTCTCCCGGGCGCGGTCGATACGCCCATGCTCCGGCGCAACATTGCGCATTCCGGCCTGTCCGAAGCCAAGTACCTGGAGAAGGTTCGCAACACGCATCCGCTCGGCCGGATCGGCCAACCGCCGGACATCGCCTCCGCGGCGGTGTTTCTCGCCTCCGTGGAGAGCAGTTTCATCACCGGCATCGAATTGCCAGTGGACGGCGGCCAGATTCTCTAAGACGCGGTTTTCACCCAGCCGCCGTCGGCGGTGACGCTGTTGCCCGTCGCCGCGGAAAATCGATCCGACAGCATCCAGGCGATCATTGCCGCCATTTCGGAGGGCTCGGCCACGCGCTGCTGCGGAGCATCCTTGACCAGCTGCTGCTCGGCCTGCTCGACGGTGATGCCGGATTGCTTCGCCAGCATCTGCACGTAGCCGAGCAGCCGCTCGGTGCGTGTGGGTCCCGGATTCAATATATGAAAACGGATCCCGTGTCCCGCGGTCGCATCGGCAAACCCCTTGTTGATGGCGTGCAACGCGGCTCCCACCGCAGATCCCGGCAGCATGAACATGTTGGGCTGGCGGCCGATGTTGCCGCCGATGGTGACGATGACGCCGCGCTTCTGTTCGCGCATCACCGGGATCGCCGCCGTGATCAGGCGCAGGGTGGAGAAGAATTTCAGTTCAAAGCTGTCGCGCCAGGCGTTCTCCTTCAGGGTCAGCGGATCGCCGCCGCTGGTGGCTCCCGCGCAGTTGACCAGGCCGTCGATGTGCAGGAAGCGCCGGCGCACCTGCTCCACGATCCGGTGGGCCGAATCGGCCGCATTCATGTCGCAGGCGATGACCTCCACGTCGGTGGACAGCTCACCGGCGAGTGCCTCGAGGGCGGTCGCGTTGCGCGAGACCAGCGCGAGCCTGGCGCCCTCGGCCGCCAGCAGCCGCGCAGTCGCCGCGCCGATGCCGCGGCTGGCGCCGGTGACGATGATGACCCGGTTCTTGAGTTCTAGATCCATTGCTGAATTTCCTTGTGCGTTTGATTTCAGGATCAATATGAGCGCGGCATTTGCAGCACGTGTTCGGCGATGTAGGCCAGGATCAGGTTGGTGGACACCGGCGCGACCTGGTACAGGCGCGCCTCGCGGAACTTGCGTTCGACGTCGTATTCCTCGGCGAAGGCGAATCCGCCGAAGGTCTGCACGCAGGCCTCCGCCGCCTGCCATGAGGCCTCGGATGCGAGCAGCTTGGCGATGTTCGCCTCCTCGCCGATCCGCGCGCCGGACTCGAAGCGCTGCGCCGCATGCGACACGGCGAGCGCCGCCGCACGAACCGCTGCGTAGGCGCGGGAAATCGGGAACTGGATCCCCTGATTCTGGCCGATGGGCCGGCCGAAAACCCGGCGTTCGCGGGCGTAAGCGGCTGCCTTCTCGATGAACCAGCGGCCATCGCCCACGCATTCGGCGGCGATCAAGGTCCGTTCCGCATTCATGCCGTCCAGGATGTAATGAAAGCCCCGGCCCGGTTCCCCGACCAGGGCACCTGACGGCACCCGCAGATTCTCGAAGAACACCTCGGTGGTCGAGTGATTCATCATGGTGCGGATCGGACGGATGGTCAGGCCCCTGCCGAGCGCCTCGCGCATGTCGATCAAGAGCACGGACAGTCCTTCCGTGCGCTTCTTCACCTGGTCCGCCGGGGTGGTGCGCGCCAGCAGCAGCATCAGATCCGAATGCTCGGCACGCGAGGTCCAGATCTTCTGGCCGTTGATGATGTAGTGATCACCATCGGGAACCGCCGTGGTCCGCAGCGCCAGGGTATCGCTGCCGCTGCTCGGTTCGGTGACACCGAACGCCTGCAGCCGGATTTCGCCGCGCGCAATCTGCGGCAGCCACGAGCGCTTCTGCGCCCCGGATCCGTGCCGCAGCAGGGTTCCCATCATGTACATCTGCGCGTGGCAGGCGCCGCCGTTGCCGCCGCTCGCGTGAATCTCCTCGAGCACCGCCGCCGCCGCGCTCAGCCCGAGTCCGCTGCCGCCGTACTCTTCCGGGATCAGCGCCGCCAGGAATCCGGCGGCGGTCAATTCGGCCACGAATTGCGTGGGATAGCCGCGGGACCGGTCGAGTTCGCGCCAGTACGCGCCCGGAAAGCGCGTGCACAGTGCGCGCACCGAGTCGCGGATATCCGCGGTGGCGGGGTCATCGGCCGTCATCGGCCCGGAAACCGCGGGCTGCGCCGCTGTAGGAAGGCCGCGAAACCTTCGGCGGCGTCCGCCTCGAAAAATGCGGCCTCCGCCTCGGCATCGTCGCGCCTCACGCCGCCGCCGGCGGTCTCCAGTCGCAACAGCTGCTGTTTCGTCTTGTGCAGCGAGGCCTGCGAACACGAATCAATCTGGCCCACCAGCTCGGTCAGGGACTCTTCAAGTTCCCCGGGCTCCGACAGGCGCTCGATGAGACCCAGCCGCAGCGCCTCCGCGCCGAAAATGCGCCGTCCCGTGAACAGCAGATCGCGCGTCCCGGCCGTACCGATCCGCATCGCCAGTCGCCGCACCTCGCTGTCGCTGTAGAGAAGCCCGATGCGGCAGGGCGAGGCGGCAAACACGCTGCGCGTGGCCGCCAGCCGCAGATCGCAAGCCAGCGCGATGCTCAGACCCGCGCCCAGGCAAAAGCCGTCGATCAGGGCGATGGTGGGCCGCGGCAGGCCATACAGCAGTTCCTGGGTCTCTCGCAGCAGCCGGTACATGGCGATGAGCTGCGGGGGATCGCCGCGCAGGCGGTCGAGTTCGGCGATGTCCGCGCCGCTGGCAAACGAACCGCCGCTGCCTTCCACCACCAGGATCCGACACGCGGGGTCCCGTGCGAGTGCCGTGAGCGCCTCGCACAGGGCGCTGCACACCGCCTGGGTCAGGGAGTTGCGCGCCTGAGGCCGCGTCAGGCGAAGCCGTGCGACGCCGCCGTCGATCGAAAGGGATAAACCGCTGGCCATCGGGGATTCCGGACTAGTGATGCCGCCGCAAGCCGAGTGCGGTGCGCGTCTCGGCGGGACTCATGGCGGCCACGCCCAACAGGCTCAATATCTGCAGCGCCTTGTCGACCAGCTCGCCGTTCGTGGCGAGGCGTCCGGCTTCCAGGTACAGATTGTCCTCCAGGCCGACCCGGACATTTCCGCCGAGCAGCGCCGCCTGCGCCACCATCGGGAATTCGGATTTCGAAATGCCGAAGGCGCCCCAGTGGGCGCCGCCCGGCAGCGCGTCACGCAGCGCCAGCATCGCACCGGTGGTGGCCGGGGTGCCGCCCGCAATCCCCAGGCACAGCTGAAACAACGGCGTGCCGTCGATCAGTCCGCCGTCGATCAACTGCCGCGCGATGCCGATCTGGCCGAAATCGAACACCTCGAGCTCGGGCTTCACGCCGAGGCGCTGCGCCACGCGGGCCATGCGTTCCAGATCACCGACCCGGTTGATCACCACTTCGCGGCCGAAGTTCATGCTGCCGCAGTCGAGGGTGCAGATCTCAGGCAGCAGTTCCTCGACGTGCTGCATGCGCTCCTCGGGTCGGGCGAGGTCGGTGCCGGGCGCCATGACGGACGGATCGTCATCGTCCAGGACCAGGCGGCCGCCCATGCCGCAGGTCAGATTGAGGACGATGTCGACGCCGGACTCGCGGATGCGTGCGACCACCTCGCGAAAATGCGCGGGGTCGCGGCCGCCCTCGCCGGTCGCCGGGTCGCGCACGTGCACGTGCACGGCCGAACATCCCGCCTTGGCGGCCTGCAGACAGGCAGCGGCGATCTGCTTCGGGGTCACCGGTACCCCGGGGTGTTTCTTCGTGGTCGAACCGGCGCCGGTCACGGCGCAGGTCAACATGACTTTTCTGCTCATGGCATCAACCGGTCTTCGCGCCGGGCACTCCCGACAGGTCGATCTCCAGCTGGGTGTTCAAGCGTCTGACCAGCTGCCGCTTGACCAGATCGCCGCCCTCGCTCTCGAAATTCTCGTCGTGTTCCTCGAGATTGCGGTTGGTCTCGTTGGTCACGATCGCCACAAAATTGGTCTGATCTAGGATCGGAAACGGCACTTCGTGCCACGTGCCGATGTGCATGCAAATTCCCGCCGATCCGTCGAAGTAGAATCCCCGTACAGTCGACAGATCCGGCAGATCCGGCCGCGCGGCATCGACGCCGCCGTCGGCGCGCCGATGGGTGGGGATGCCGAGCACCATGATGAAGGGCCGGCCCGCGAGCGGAATGAAGGTCTGGGTGTGTTTGATGTGATATTCCATCCAGCGGATCACCGGCGCGCGGCGGTTGAAGGTGACCAGATTCAGCATCATGTCGTTGTTCGACACGAATTTCGCCGGGGTCCGTACCTGGACGTCATTGCCGTAATAGTCGATGCGGCCCTTGACCTCGGTGTCGGGCGGCCCGATCAGATAGCCGTAGGGGGCGAGCGCGGCCGCGGTGGCCGGCACCACCGGCACCAATTTGCAGATGGGCTGATCGGCGATGGCTGAATTCATGCTGCGGTCTCCCTGGGTTGATTCATTTGGCAGGCCGCCGCGATCTGCAGGCGGGTGAGCACGGCGGCATCTTTCACCGAGGCGACGCGGTCGAGAAACGAGCGCAGCGCGCCGATGCGGCCGGGGCGCCCGATGATGCGCAGATGGACCCCCAGGGACATGATGCGCGGCCGGGCGAGTTCCCGTGTTTCCTGCAGCAGCCAGTCGAAGGTGTCGCAGGCGTATTTCAGCCACTGGTCCGGCGTATAGGACGGATGGGCCCACATCTTCATGTCGTTGGTGTCGAGCTGGTAGGGAATCACCAGGATGGGCCGCGAATGTGTTGCATCCCAGAACGGCACATCGTCGGAGAAATCATCCATGTGATAAGTAAAACCGGATTCGGCCAGGAGCCGACGGGTATTGAGCGTGGTGTAATATCTCGACAGCCATCCGGCCGGTCGCCGTCCGGTTGTACGCGCGATCGAGTCGCGCGCGCTGGCGATGAAGTCCCGCTCGGTGGTCTCGTCCATTTTCAATTGCGAAATCCAGCGATGACCGTGTGCGCACACCTCGTGTCCGCCCTCGACGATGAGCTCGGCGACCTGCGGTGCCGCTTCGAGCGCTTCGGCGGCGCAGGTCCAGGTTGCCTGCATGTGCCGTTCACGCAGCAGCCTCGCCACGCGCGGCGCACCCTGGGTCAGACCGTAGCGATAATTGCTCTCATTGGCGAGATTGCGCAGCGGCTCCCTGGCGAACATGCCGAACTCATCGACGGGCTCCATGGTGGCATCGCCGCGGGCGACCGACATCTCCGCGCCCTCCTCCACGTTGATGACGAGGGACACCGCAAGTCGGGCACCGGGCCCCCACTCGCGCGGAGCAGGATCGGCAATGGGGATGGCCGCAGGCATTTTTGCAGTGTACGGAGATGCCCAAGAATTCACGGTGACAACTCCGCAACTGTCCGAAATGCGGGCGCATCCGCGGTGCGCCGCGGCGCGCCGGGCCGGCTGGTATACAGTCCCCGATCTTGAGCGAGTCGTCCACCTTGATCGAGTCGTCCGGCATCGCGGCCCTGCTCGCGAACTGGCGCCTGCCGCATGAGCCGGCGGCGATGCAGATGCACAGGCTGTTGTCGAACGCCATCGGCCGCAACCCGACCGACCGTATTTACACCTGCCTGTTGGAGGAGCAGGCGTTGGCGCAGGCCGGGCGGCTCGACCGGCAGCTGGCGGGCGCTGTGTCCGGCGCGCCCTGCCCGCTGCTCGGTGTACCGGTGGCGGTCAAGGACAACATCGACCTGCGGGGCGTCACCACCTCCTGCGGCAGCGTGGCCCTCGCCCGCCCGCCCGCCGCAGAGGACTCGGCCATCGCGGCCCGGCTGCGGCAGGCCGGCGCCATCCTGATCGGCAAGACCCATCTCGATGAGGCGGCGCTCGGGGCGAGTGGTCGCAATGAGCATTTCGGCCGTTGTGTGAATCCGCGAGATCGACGAATGCTGACCGGCGGCTCGAGCAGCGGCTCGGCGGCCGCGGTCGCAGCCGGTCATGCGCTTCTCGGGGTCGGCACCGACACCCTGGGTTCGGTGCGCATCCCCGCGGCACTGTGCGGCATCGTCGGATTCAAACCCACTCACGATGGCCTGCCGATGCGGGGCGTCGCGCCCCTGTATCCGCGCTTCGACACGCTGGGCCTGCTCGCCGGCTCGTTGGCGGATGTCGCACTGGCCGCCGCCGCGCTGCTCGACCCGGCGCCGGCGGCGCCGGCGCGCGGTCTGCTGCTGTTCCTCGGCGATGCGGCGCTCACCGCGGCGGACGGCCCCGTGGCGCAGGCGTATCGCCGCTGCGTGGCCGCGCTCGGCGGCACGCCGGCGTTGCGCCTGCGCGAGTTTCCGGCAGTCGATTTTGCGGAGGTGTCGCGTGCCGCGCTCTGGGAGGTCGCGGGCGATTTTGCCGCACGGCTGAAAACGGGGGCAACACCGCTCGCAAACCCGGGCCGGCTCGGTGCCGAACTGCGCCGGCTGCTGGAGCGCGCCGCCTCGTTGCCGGCGTCCAGGCTGCAGGCAGGACGCGCAATCCTGATCGACGCTGCGCACCGCATGCGCCGCGGCCTGGATGACGCGGACGCCATCCTGACGCCGACCTGCCCGGTCGAGGCGGTCGATGCGCGGGATGATCTGCCGCGTTCGATTGCCGCCTTCGTGGCGCCGGCCAACATCGCGGGGCTGCCGGCGGTCTCGTGGCCGCAGGCGATCGCCGGCGGCCGGCCTGTGAATTTGCAATTGATCGGCCGCGCCGGCGAGGACCTGCGGCTGCTGGCCCTGGCCGCCTCCATCCGGGAGCGGCTCGGCGGGTCGCCGCCCTAATCGGCCGGCGGCGGATTTTTCTTCAATTCGGTACCGATGAGCCGGGCCACCCGGCGCAGCGATGCCACCCAGGCGTCGACTTCACTGATGAGTTCGATGTTCTCCGCGCGACAGCGCATGGTGATGCAGCCGATGAAGGGCCGCTCGAGACTCAAGGGCACACTGATCCGCGCGCCCGTGAAACAGGCCGTCGGCCGCGCGACGTAACCGCTCGCCCGGATGCGGGCGAGTTCCTCCGGAGCGGCCCACTCCAGCTCGTCCCGGGGTCCCTTGCGGCGCAGGATGAGCGGCGGAGGAGATTCACCCGCAAAGGCCAAATACAGCATTCCCGCCGTCGAACCCTCCACCGGAATCACCTGTCCACCATGGAAACGGTCCACCGACATCGGGCTCTCGTAATCCGTGGATGCCCTCACCACCAGCCGGCCGGCGAGCGGCGTCGTCAGTACCAGCGGCCAGTGGTGCTCCCGCGTCCAGGCCATCATCAGCGGCACGGCGCAGGCCGTCACCCACGGGTCATCGTGATACCCGCTGGACAATTCGCTGACGCGCTCGCACAGGATGTACTGGTGATTGAACGCGTCATGGCGCAGCAAGCCCAATTTGACCAGCACACCGAGAATGCGGTGCGCGGTGGAGCGCTTCAGGCCCAGAGCCTTTGCCACCTGGGTGCTGGTGCCGGCGCCGAAGCGGTTGAGCAGCGACAGCGCTTCGAGGCCGCGCTCCAGGGCCTGCAGTCGCTCGCGCGACGCCTTGTTGGCCGGCGGCAGCGATGACACCGCCGCGGCGTCGTTGGAGGCTTCAAATTCGGTGATGATATCCACGGGTTCGGCGACATCCCTCGGTGTTGCGATACTATACGCGCCATGCAGGCAAGAGAAGCCGATGACATTCAATCCCTGCGCATCGGCATCGAAGCGCTCCGCCTGATGAACAGCCGCGAGTCCCTCTCATCGGGGGAACTGGCCGCCGTTCTCGGGCTGTCGCGCGCCGCGGCCTATCGGGTTCTTAAAACACTGAATGAGTTGGGCTACGTGGTCGAGGGCCCGCGCCGGCGCGGCGCGCGCTATCGACTGACCGTGCTGGCCCGTGGCTTGTCGGATGGTTTCGACGGCGATGTGCGCCTCCTGGCGGCCGCCCAGCCGCTGATGCTCGAATCGACCGCATTGCACGGCTGGCCGCTGGCGCTGGTCACCCCGGTGGGCGATCGCTGCATCGTGCGATTCAACACCGACCACGCGACCAGCCGGGTGATCCGCCGTTATCGGGCCGGAGGCTATGCTTCCATGCTGTATTCCGCGGCGGGGCTCTTGTGTCTGAGCAATCTCGCCCCGGAGACCCAAGGCTCCATCCTCGCGATTCAACAAAAGTTGCCGCCGCCGCCGTACGGCAAACCAAACACGCCGGCGGAACTGACCCGCGAGCTCGACCGGATCCGGCGGCAGGATTTTTCGACCTACGAGCCGCTCGGCGAACGCGAAAATACCGTGGCCGTGCCGCTGCGCCTGAAGGGCATGCTGATCGGCACCCTGACGCTGCGCTACATGCGCATTTCCGCCGGCGGAGCCGAGGGCTTGCAAAAGAAGCTCGCCACCTTGCGGGATCTGGCCGGCCGGATCGAACGCCAGTTGCGCGCCGCTGACAAGGCGCCTGCCGTGCCGCCAATTCCGAACCGCCGCGCCTGACCGCATCGGTGCCCGGCCCCGGTCAGGTGCGTCGGCCGGCCGCGACCTGCCGCCCGATGAATGTGGCTACCGCGGCACTGAAGGCCTCGGGCTGTTCATCGACGATGTCGTGGGTGCCGCCGGCCAATTCGACATAATCAAAATCCGGACGGCTGGCCGCCGCGCGCTTTGCCAGCGGAAAGGTCAGATCGCCGGAATTGGTCAGGATCAACGTCGGCAGGCTGATCGACGCCAGACGGCCGAGCTGGTCGTAGCGGAAGGAGGCGGCATGGCCGTACCACAGCGTGTCGCCGGCGCGCAGCATTTGCACCACCTCCCGATGCATGGCCGGCAGATGCGTCCAAGATCCGGACGCGGCGCAGCGCCTCTGCCACAGTGCCGTCAGGTGCGATCCGTCGGCCTGCGGGCGCCAGGCCCGTTGCCGCGGGGTGAGCCGCTGCGACCACTCGATGCGCTCCTCGGCGGAAAACGGCGTCGGCGTGTTCAAGATGAGGCTGGCAAACCGCCCGGGGTGGCGCAGCGTCGCCTCCATCGCCACCATGGAACCGGTGTGCTGTCCCAGGATGTGCGCCCGAGGCAAACCCAGGTGATCGAGCACCGCCGTCACGCAGTCGGCATATTCCTCGATCGACGGCGGATGATCCGGCGCCGTGGACATGCCGAATCCCGGCGTGTCGATGCCGATGGCCTGGATTTTGCGGCGCGCCAGCAATGGATAGATCGCCGTGAACTGCTCCGAGGAACTCGGCGATTGGTGGCAGAGCATCAACGGTACGCCCTCCCCCCAGATTTGAAAATGCACCTGTCCGAAAGGTCCGGGGGCGTAGCCATTGCGCCGCTGCGCCCGGTTGTCGGCGGGTGAGGTCATGGCGGGAATTCTAGGAACTTGCCGGCAGCGGATCCCGCGCCGGCCGGGGGGTTGACCGGCTGATGGCTGCCGGCTCGGTCATGGCCAACCAGCGGCCGATGGTACGCAGCCTCCTGGCGATGGGATCGCGGCCCGGCATAGGGTCATGGCATGCCCATGGCGCGCTTCGAACATGCATGAGCCGCATCGCGAACACCGGCTGGCAGCGGATCAGCCGCCGGCGTCGACGCTGTTCGAGAAGATCTGGCGGCAACATCTCATCGTGCCGGGCGATCACTCGCTGCTGGCCATCGATCGCATTTTCCTGCACGAGCGCACCGGTTCGATCGCTTTGAGGGGCCTGCGCGAGCGCGGACAGCCGGTCCGCAACCGCGCCCAGGTGTTCTGCACCATCGATCACATCGTCGATACCCGCCCGGGGCGCGGCGATGACACGCCGGTGCCGAACGGCCGGGATTTCATTAGGCAGACGCGCGCGGCGGCACACGAGGCCGGCATCCGGCTGTTCGACGTGACCGACCCGGATCAGGGCATCGTGCACGTCATTTCGCCCGAACTCGCACTGGCATTGCCGGGGCTGACCATCGTCTGCCCCGACAGCCACACCTGCACGCAGGGCGGCATAGGCGCGCTCGCCTGGGGAATCGGCTCCACCGAGGCGGAGCATGCCCTGGCCACCGGCACGCTCAGGCTCAAGAAGCCGCAGACTCTGCGCGTCAGTTTCGACGGCGCGCTGTCGACGGCGGTCGGCGCCAAGGATCTCTGCCTGCTGTTGATCAGCCGCCACGGCGCCGCCGGCGGCAGCGGCAAGGTGATCGAGTTCGCGGGCTCCGCGGTGCGCGCGCTCGAGATCGAGGCGCGCCTGACCCTATGCAACATGGCGACCGAATTCTCGGCAGTGAGCGGTCTGATCGCGCCGGACGACCGCACCTTCGAGTATCTGTGCGAGCGGCGCTTCGCCCCGCGCGGGACATTGTGGGACATGGCGCTCGAGCAGTGGCGCCGCCTGCCGTCCGACGCGGACGCCGTCTTCGATCAGGAGATCCGCATCGACAGCGGCGACCTGGCGCCGATGATCACCTGGGGCACCAGCCCACAGCATGCCATCCGCGTCACCGACCGCGTCCCGGATGCCGAACACAGCGGCTCGAGCCGCGAGGCCCATGCCCGCGCCCTCGCCTACATGCGGGTGGCGCCCGGCGAGCCCATGACGTCGCTGCGTATCGATGCCGCTTTCATCGGTTCCTGCACCAATGGCCGGATCGCCGACTTGCGCAGCGCGGCGCGCATTCTCGATGGGCGGCATGTTGCGCCCGGCGTGTATGCCCTGTGCGTGCCCGGTTCCTCCGCAGTCAAGCGCCAGGCTGAGGCCGAAGGTCTCGACCGCGTGTTCAAGTCCGCCGGCTTCGAATGGCGCGATGCCGGCTGCTCGCTCTGCTTTTATGCCGGCGGAGAGGACCTTGGCCTGGGCAAGCGCGTGGTGTCCTCCACCAATCGCAATTTCGAGGGTCGTCAGGGGCCGGGCACCCGTACCCACATTGCAAGCCCGGCCACGGTGGCGGCGAGTGCCGTCCGCGGGCACATTGCCGACGCGAGGACGCTCGCGCCATGACCGGCCGGCCGTTCGAGACCCTCACCGCGCTCGCCGCCCCGCTGCTGCGCGACAACATCGACACGGACACGATCATACCGTCGCGCGAAATCAAAAGCGTGGGCAAGCACGGTCTCGCGCAAGGATTGTTCGCCGGCTGGCGCTATCAGGGCGCGGGCCGCGAGCCGGACCCGCAGTTCATCTTGAATCAGGTTCCCTATGCACAGGCGCAGATACTGCTCGCCGGCCGCAATTTCGGCTGCGGCTCGAGCCGCGAGCATGCCGTGTGGGCGCTGTGCGAGTACGGCATCCGTGCCATCGTGGCGCAGAGCTTCGCGCCGATTTTCTTCGAAAATTGCGTGAACAATGGATTGCTGGCCGCCGCTCTGCCGGCCGCCGCTCTGCACGCCCTGGCGGACGCCATACTCGCGGCACCGCAGTTGCATCCGCTCACCCTCGACCTGCAACACAGCGAGCTGCGCACGCCGTCGACCGGCGCAATCCCCTTCGCCATCGACCCGGACGCCCGCGAGAGGCTGCTCGAGGGACTGGACGCCATCGCATTGACCTTGAAGAACATCGCCGACATCGATACCTTCCACGGCCGCGACCGGCGGCTGCGCCCCTGGGTGTATCTGAGGCAGTGCCCGTGACCACGGCCGTTCTGGTGAGCGAAGTCGGTCCGCGCGACGGCCTGCAGAGCATCGGAGCGATCATGCCCCTGGAATCCAAGATGGCGTGGGTGAAGGCGGAGGCCGCCGCGGGCGTGCGCGAAATCGAGGTCGGCAGTTTCGTGCCCGCCAAACTGCTGCCGCAGCTTGCCGATACCGCCAGCCTGGTGCAATACGCGCTGACGATTCCCGGGCTCACCGTGGCGGTGCTCGTACCCAATCTTCACGGCGCGCAGGCGGCGCTGCGCGCCGGTGCGCACAAGATCACCATTCCGCTGTCTGCCTCGGAAACGCACAGCCTGAGGAACGTGAGACGCACGCATGCCCAAATGCTCGAGGAGGTGCGCGCCATCGCGCAGCTGATCCGCGCCATGCCGCCGCAGCGCCGTCCCGTGCTGGAGGGCGGATTGTCCACCGCCTTCGGCTGCACGCTGGAGGGCCACGTCCCCTCCATGAAGGTGATCGAACTGGCGGAGGCGCTGATGCGCTGCGGATGCGACGAGGTCGGCCTGTCGGATACCACGGGTTACGCCAATCCGGCGCAGATCAAATCGCTGGTGCGGGAGGTGCAGTCAGCCGTTGGGGCGGCCGCGGTGCACAGCCTGCACCTGCACAACACGCGCGGCCTGGGGCTCGCCAACGTGCTGGCCGGCATCGAAGCAGGCATCACCACCTTCGACGGCTCGCTCGGCGGGCTCGGCGGCTGTCCGTTCGCGCCGGGCGCCTCCGGCAACATCGTCACCGAGGATCTGGTGTTCATGCTCGAGGCCATGGGACTCGACACCGGCATCGATCTGCCGCGCTTGCTCGAGGTGCGCTCGATCCTGCGGGACTCGCTGCCGGATGAACCGCTGTACGGCTTCACGCCCGCCGCGGGTCTGCCGCTCGGATACACGGCGGCGGGTGGCACCGCATGAACACCGCCCTGCCCCTCGCCGGCATCACCGTGCTGGAATTCACGCACATGGTCATGGGCCCGGTGGTCGGCGCGATTCTCGCCGATCTCGGCGCCGACGTGGTCAAGGTGGAACCGCCGGGCGGTGATGCAACCCGCAGCCTGCAGGGTTCGGGCGCGGGTTACTTTCCCATGTTCAACCGCAGCAAGAAGAGCCTGTGCATGAACCTCAAGGATTCCCGCGGTTTGGCGCTGGCGCGCCGCCTCGCGTTGCGCAGCGACGTGCTCATCGAGAATTTCCGGCCGGGAGCGCTCGATGCGCTGGGATTGTCGTACGAGTCGCTGTCGGCGGAGAACCCCGGGCTCATTTACTGTTCGCAGAAGGGCTTTCTGGCCGGCCCTTATTCGCAGCGCACCGCGCTCGATGAAGTCGCGCAGATGATGGGCGGCCTGGCCTACATGACCGGTCCTCCGGGTCGGCCGCTGCGCGCCGGTGCCTCCGTGGTCGACGTGACCGGGGGGATGTTCGGCGTCATCGGGATCCTCGCAGCCCTGCAGCAGCGGCACCTGACCGGCCGGGGCCAGAAGGTCACCAGTGCGCTGTTCGAAACCACGGTCTACCTGGTCGGGCAACACATGGCGCAACTCGCCGTCACCGGTCAGGCGGCCCGGCCGATGCCGGTGCGCGTCTCCGCCTGGGCCATCTACGATGTGTTCCAGGTCAAGGGCGGTGAACAGGTGTTCGTCGGCGTGGTTTCGGATGCCCAGTGGCAATCGTTCTGCTCGGCCTTCGATTTCGCCGCACTCGGCGCGGACCCGCGCTATCGTACCAATTCACAGCGGGTGCAGGCGCGAGAGGTGCTGCTCGCGGCCGTGCAGGCGCGTTTCGCGACGCTCGCCAAGGCCGAATTGATCGGCCGGTTGGAGAAGGCCGGCCTGCCGTTCGCGCCCATCATGCGCCCCGAGGATCTGTTCGAGGATCCGCACCTCGCCGCGGGCGGCGGACTCGCGCCCACCGTGCTGCCGGACGGCTGCGCCACACGGCTGCCCATCCTGCCGATCGAAATGGCGGGCCGGCGCACCGGGCGCGACGGCGCATTGCCCGCCGCGGGCGAGCACACCCTCGAAATCCTGGCCGACCTGGGTGTTTCCGAGGAAGAAACCGCTATGCTGAGGGCCGAGCGCGTCATTTGATTGCAACTGCAGGAGGAGCTAGGCCATGTCACACGTCTCCGAGGGTCTCGAGGGAAAGAACAGCCGCTTCGACACGCTCACCGCGCCGACCGCGGACGAACGCGCCCGGCAGCAATTCGTGTCGCAGCTGCGAAAGCACATCATGGTGGACATGGCGGCGACCATGCGCGGCGTCTACACCCGGGAAGTCGGGCCGCAGGTGAAGAAGACCAAGGGCCGCGAGGCGCGCAATGCACTCGAAGTTCGCAAGGCGATGCTGCCCAATCCCTATTTTCGCGCCTGGAGCGCCCTGCGCTATACGGCGCAGGAATTGACCTGGTCGTCGGTGCTGCCGCAGATCGAGCGCGATCTGCCGAAGCTGGTCGAGGCCGCGCGCGCGAGCGCGACGGCAAAGCGCCAGCTCGGCTCGCTGCGGCTCGACCCGGCGATGCAGGTCCCGCCAGTCATGCTGCGTCAGGACATCCATCTCATGCCCGGCGGCTTTCACTCGGAATTCCAGCCCGACGATGTGGCGGCCGGCGCCGTGTATCACCACGGCACGGCGGTGTTCGCCGGCGGCTTCACGCTGCGCGCACGCGGCGGCGGCGTCGCCAAGTCGATCGCCGAGTACCTCAAGGCGCGTGATCCGGATTTCAAACCGAAGCGTCTGCTCGACCTCGGCTGCACGGTCGGCGCCAATCTATTGCCCTACCTCGAGGTGTTCCCCGATTGCGAGGCCTACGGCATCGACGTCTGCGCGCCGCTGCTGCGCTATGCACACGCACGCGCGGAATCCCTGGGCGCCCGCGTGCATTATTCCCAGCAAAACGCCGAAGCCACCGATTTTCCGGACAACAGCTTCGACATCGTTTGTTCCAGCTTTTTCCTGCACGAGTTCTCGGCGGCGGTCACCCGGCGGGTGTTCAAGGAGGCGCTGCGCATCCTCAAGCCCGGCGGCATCATGGTGCACATGGAGCTGCCGCCGGATTCGCAGACCGATCCCTACTATTCGTTCTACTTGAATTGGGATTCGTATTACAACAACGAACCGTATTACGCGGCCTATCGCGCGCTCGATTTGCGCAAGGAGGTCGTGGGCGCCGGCTTCAAGGCGGCGAAATTCTTCGAGATCCGCATCCCGAATTTCGGCACCGTGAGCGCTGAGGATTTCTCCGCGGTGGCGCGCGGCGAGAAGGAGGCACCCGCGCACGGCAATGGAGCGAGCTGGTACCTATTCGGTGCGCGAAAATGAATCCAGGGTGGGCGCGCCGCTGCTCGCGCCGCGACCGCCTCAAATCCTGTTGCCGCAGCGGTGGCCCTGCGATGTGGCGGTCATCACCGTACCTTGCACGTACGCATCGCCGATGGCGTACGACTCACCGATGGCGTACGACTCGCCGATCCCGCCCGGCAAGGACTGGAATTCCTGTCCGTCCGGCACCCGTGGGGTGGCGTAGGTGAACAGCGCCACCCCCTCGATGGGTGTGATCTTCCCGGTGTAGATGTTTCTCACCGCGAGCGTGGCGTCCTCGAGCGGCGAGCCGGCGTCCACTTCGCTCAAGGTCATGGTCTCGATCCCGAGATGGGCAAAGCGCCTCAAAATGCCGAGCCGCGACACCAGCGGGACGTCCTCGGCGATGCGGTCGCGCGGCGTGACGATCACCACCCGGTCGAACAGCCGCTTCAGAAGCTGCGCCGACGCATACGTGCCCTCGGTGGCGTCCAGATCGAAAATCACCGCCGCGCCGCCCTGGTGCCGGTTGAAGTCCAGCATCTGCGCCACGCAGGCGCGCAGGTCCGGCACCCAGCCCTCATCCCGCCACGCGGCGGGCAGCGCGCGCGGCCACATCATGGAGGCGCCGCAGGCGAGCACCAGGACGTCGGGCGCGAGCGACCGCAGATCATCGGCGGTGGCGCGCACGCCCAGCTCGAGACGCACACGGGTCTTCTTGGCCATCAGGGCCTGATAGTCGTAGATGCTGCTGAGCGCCTCGCCCCCGGGCAAGGCGGCCAGGAGGCGGGTTTTGCCGCCCACCTCGTTGGTCGCCCCGAACACCCACACCTCGTGCCCGCGGGCCGCCGCAATCCACGCCGCCTCCATGCCGGCGATGCCGGCGCCGATGATTGCCACGCGCTTGCGCGCAGGCGCGGGCTGCGGCCACCAGTCCACCTCGTCGGGCGCCCCCACCAGCGGATTGTTGTCGCACGCCAGCGGACGATGTTCGGTGATCACCCCCCAGCAGGAGTTGCAGGACACGCAGTAGCGTATGTCAGCCTCCCGCCCCTGGGACGCCTTCAGGCCCCACGCCGGATCGGTCACCAGCGGCCGCCCCAGCCCGATGAGCTCGAAGCCCCCGGCGAGGATGGCGTCGGCCTCGGCGGGATCGGTGATCAGGCCGAGCGCCATCACCGCAACGCCGGGCACGGCCGGCTTCAGGCTGCGCGTGAGCTCCACATACGGCGCACGGCGGCCGTGCAGATCCGGCAGGTGCAGGTCGAGATCGCGGGAGTGCGACCCTTGCGCGAAGCTCAGGAAATCGATGTCGCCGCCGGCCGCCAGATGGCGCGCGATGGCGGCGGCCTGGTCGGGGGCGACGCTGCCGGCCACGGCGTCGTCGCCCGGCAGCTTCACGCCGATGATGAAATCCCTGCCGCAGTCCGCGCGGATCGCCGCCAACAGCTCCTGCAGCAGCCGGCAGCGGCCCGCCAGATCGCCGCCGTAGCGATCCGCGCGCACGTTCATCCAGGGCGACAGGAATTGATGGAACAGATGACCGTGCGCCGCCGACAGCTCGACGCCGCTGAATCCGCAGCGCTGCAGACGGCGGCTGGAGGCGGCGAGGTCAGCCACCAGGGTCTCGATGTCGGCGACGGACAAAACGCGCGGCATGGTCCAGCTCAGATCATCCGGAAGCGCGGAAACCCCGATGGCGTCGGGATTGCGGCCGCGCTCATGCCGGCCGCGGCCCGGGTCCTGCAGCTGTGCGAGCAGCGCGCAATCCTCGCGCTCGACGGCCTCGGCCCATCTCGACAAGCCGCAGAGATCTTCATCGCTCCAGACCCGCACCTTATGCGGTGCATTCTGGAAGCGTGCCGCCGACACCGGCTCGGTCACGATGAGCGCGGCGCCGCCCTTGGCGCGGCTGGCGTAATAGTTCAGCATCGCGGGGGTGACCTTGCGGCCGGCCGACATTCGCGTCGTCATCGAGACGTGCGCGATGCGATTCTTCAGGACGCGGGCGCCGACCTTGAGCGGCGCAAACAGGTGCGGATAGCGGGACCGGTCCGTACCGCTCACCTCGCGCCGGGCCGCCGGTGGGCCGCGTAGACCTCGAACACCGCAAAGACGCGGCCGAGCAATTCCTCGCGGCGCCGCGCACGCTGATCGACGGCGTCGGCATCCGGGACGAATGCTTCGACGGCACCCGATTCGAGTGACCGGCCCTTCACCAAGGCGCGCTCCAGGGTGTCCAGCCGGTCGCTCACCACCGACAATTCGCCGGTGAGCGCGGTGACGATCGCGAACAGCTGATCGATGGCCGGATCGTCGTAGAACTCCGGCCTGACGCCATTGCTGATGCGCGGCAGGCGCAAAGCCCCGGCGGTTGACGTGCTCGTCTCGGCCGACCTGGTTTTCCCGGCTTTCTTTGGGGCCATCAATGCATCTCCATTCCACCACTGACGTTCATCGCCTCCCCCGTGACGTAGGCCGCCGCGTCGCTGCACAGAAATGCACAAGCCTGCGCCGTGTCGGCGGGCAGGCCGACGCGGCGCAACGGGATGCGTCCCTTCATGTCCTTCAGATACTCCTCCACGGATTCGAAGCCCCGCAGCTGCGAGAAATATTGGTTCTGCACCTCCCCGAGGCCAGTGGTGACGTGGTTCGGGCAGATGGCATTCACCGTGATGCCGTGGGGTCCGAGTTCGATCGCGGCGGCACGGGTCAATCCGACCATGCCGTGCTTGGAAGCGGTGTATGCCGCCATGTGCAGGTGGCCGCTCTTGGCGGCCTGGCTGGCGATGTTGACGATGCGGCCGCCCCCGCCCTGGTGGATCATCTGCCTGGCCGCATGTTTCGTGCAGAGAAAGGCGCCCGTCAAATTCACCTCCATCACCGTCTGCCAGCGCTGCTTCGACGTGTCGATCAGCGGCTCGATCAGAAATCCCACGCCGGCATTGTTGATCAGGAAATCCAACCGACCCAGCTGCGAAACCGCCGCGGCGATCGCCGCCTCGACCTGGACTTCGTCGCGCACGTCGAGCGGCAGCCCGATCGCCTCGCCGCCGGCGGCGCGGATCTCCCCGACCAAGCCCTGCATCTCATTGCGGCTGGCGATGTTGGCGGAGGTCAGCTCGGCCTGGGGATCGAGCATGTCCGTGAACACCACCTTGCATCCTTCCGCGGCCAGGGCCTGCAGTATGGCCGCTCCCAGCCCGGCGCGGCGGCCCGAGCCCGTGCACAGCGCCACCTTGCCTGCGAAGCGCACGCTCACAGGGACCCGGTGACGATGAACAGCGGCGCATCGGCGAATGCGCGGAACTCGCGCGCGACGCCCTGCATCACCTCGGACTTCACGTCGCTGCGAAAATCCTCGAGGGAGTGCAATTCGATGAGTTCGACGTATTGATACGGCGATGCGGCCCGGTTGAGCAGTCCCTGCGAGCGCAGCACGCGAAAGCCGCGCACCGACGGCAGCGCATTGACGTTGGGCAGATCCCGCTCGCGCGCCCATGCCTCGTAGGCTTCGGCCTCGACGCCGGACTTCAGATTGAAGAGCACCACGATCGTGCTCATGCGTGCTCCGCGGCGATGCGCACCAGGCTCTTGCCGAAGTTCTCGCCGCGCATCAACCGGCAGAAGGCCGCCGGCGCCGCATCGAGCGTCGGGGCGAGATCCTCGCGGTAATGGAACTTGCCCTCCTTGATCCAGGTGCCGACCACCTTCCTGAGTTCCGGCAGCCGGTTGAAATGATCGAACACCACCAGACCCTTCAAGGTGGCGCGCGCGATCACCACCGGACCGAGATGCGGGCCGACGGGCGGAGCATCCGCATTGTAGGCGCCGATCATGCCGCACAGCACCACCTGCGCATGCAGCGCGAGATTGGCCAGTACTGCCGCAAGGGTGTCGCCGCCGACATTGTCGAAATACACGTCGATGCCGTCGGGACAGGTGCGCTTGAGCGCGGCTTTCAGATCCTCGGTCTTGTAATTGACGCAATCGGCGTAGCCGAGTTCGCGCACCGCGTACGCGCATTTCTCGGTGGATCCGGCGATGCCGACCACCCGGGCGCCCATCAGGCGCGCCGTCTGGCCGGCCGTGGAACCCACCGGACCGGTGGCCGCCGACACCACCACGGTCTGGCCCGGGCGTGGCGGCGCGAGATACACCATGCCCACGAAGCCGGTCAATCCCGGGGTGCCCAGCACGCCGAGCGCGGTGCTCAACGGCAGCTCCGCCGGGTCGAGCTTGCGCGCCCCCGCGCCCTCGAGCACGGCAAACTGCTGCCAGCCGCCGCGCCCCAGTACATGATCGCCTGCGCTGAAGCCGGCATGGCGGCTGTCGATGACCTGTGCAACGGTCTCGCCGTACATGACGTCGCCGGGCTTCAGCGCGGCACCGTACATCGGCATGCCCTTCATGACGTTGCGATAGTACGGCTCGAGTGCGAGGTAGATGTTTCGCACCAGCAGCTGTCCGTCTTCCGGCTGACGCAGGGGTGCGGAATCCGCGGCAAAATCCTCGGTGACCGGCAGTCCGCGCGCGGCGCGCGCGTACAGGATTCGGGCGTTTTCCGGCATGGTGAGTCCTCAGTACGGCCGCTGCAAATAGCGGCCGCGTGGTTCGCCGACGATGCGTCCGTCGGCGAAGACCGCCGCGCCGCGCAGATACGTGGTGACGACCTTGCCCTCGAGCTCGAGCCCCTCGAAGGGTGAATATCCCTGCGCCGATTCGGATTCAGCCGAGCGCACGACGAAGGAAATCCGTGGATCGACGATCGCCAGATCGGCATCGTAGCCGGGGGCAATGTCGCCCTTGCTCGGCAAGCCGAACCGCTGCGCGGGATTCCAGGCGGTGAGTTCGGCCATGCGGTTGTAGGACAGGCCGCGCCTGCGCCCCTCGGTCATCAATCCGGATAGCAGATACTCCGTGCCGCCGAACCCGGATTTGGCCGCGAAGATGTCGTCCGGCCGGCCGCCGTCGATCTTCATCTCATGGCGGCAGCAGGCGTGATCGCTGCACACCCAGTCGATGTGGCCGTCGAGCAGCGCCGACCACAGGTACTCGACATCCTCGCGCGAGCGGATCGGCGGATTGACCTTGGCGAGCGAGCCGGTGGCGACGTCGTAATCGATGCACAGGTGCGCGCAAGTCACCTCGCGGCGGAAGTCGACGTGTGGGAAGGCCCTGGCCATGGTGAGCGCCGCCTCCACCGCCTTGCGCGAACTCAAGTGCAGCAGATTGATGTTCACGCACTCGGTCTCATGGGCGAGATACGCGGCGATCGCGATCGCCAGCCCCTCGGAGTGCGCGGGGCGCGCGGCACTGTAGGCGCGCAGGCCGGACAGCCGGCCCTCCTGCTGCACGATTTTCGTGTAGGCCGCCATGATCTCCGCGGTTTCGCAATGCAGGCTGAGGCTGATGTACTGCCGCCGGTCCGCGAAGCGCTCCATCGCGCGCTTCACGCCGCGCATCACGAACTCGAAGTGCGCGATGTCGTATTTTTCGGCCGGATCGATCATCAGGAAATCGTGCTGGTGGCTCGATGCGCCGTGCAGGCCGTAGCCGCCGTAGAACATGTAGATCTTGAAGGAGGTGACGCCGAATCTCTCCACCAGCATGTCGATCTCGGAGATCTGGCGGCTGTCCATGGGCGCCAGGTGATAGGCGTAATCGACGTAGAATCGCCCCGCGGAGATGTCGAGCACCTCGGGAAGGAACGTCTCGTACGGTCCGCCCTTGTTGAGGTAGTACTGACCCGAGCGGAAATAATTCAGGCTCGAGGTCACTCCGCCCTGCGCCGCCGCCCGGCTCTCGGTCAGCGCATCCTCGGCCAGGGGGGAATAGATGCCCGTGTGCATGTGGGCATCCACCAGACCGGGAAAGCCCAGCAGGCCTTGCGCATCGACCACCTGTTTGGCGCTGTCGGCTGCGATCGAGTCGTCCACGCGCACGAACTTTCCGCCGGCTATCGCGACGTCCTGCGGCCGCACGCCGCTGATGCGCGGTCGGACGATCCTGAGGTTCTTGATCAGCAGGTCGTAGGGAGGCTCGGTCACGTCAGACTTCGGATTTTTCCATCGCGCTGCGCCCCCGGGCTTTCTGCGGGCTGCGCACCGGGGCGATGGAAGGCCTCCACGATGGCGTGCGCCGCGCCGCGCAGGGCGGGCAGAAATTGCTCCATGACGGTCTGCTGCCGGACCGCGCTGCGCGCGAAGCGCACCACGAGCACCGCGAGCGTATCCTCGCCCGCCTGCACCGGAACGGCCAGGCTGTTGCGCGCCGATGCGTGCCGCGGCCCGTGCATGCAGGCGTAGCCGAGCGCGCGGATCTCCGCGAGTCGCGACTCGATTTCCGAGCGCGCGATCGGCTGATCCTTGGCGGCGTCATCGCGATACAGCAGGTCCAATACCATCTGGCGCTGGTGTTTGCTGCTGAATGCCAGGAGCACCTGCCCGGAAGCGCGGTCGAGAACCGGGGCCCGATACCCGGCCGTGTATCTGACCACGGCAAGGGGGCTGGTCGAATCGGTGGTCTGCCGCAGCAGCACGGAGGTGCCCGACAGCGTCGCGAGCATCACCGGCCAGACCAGTTGTTTGCCGAGGGCGGTCACCTGGGGCCGGGCGACCTGCACCAGACGCGCCGTCGCGTCGAATCCGTCCGACAGCGCCATGACCAGCGCGGTCGGATGGTAGATGTCGGTGGCCGGATCCCGCCGCACATAGCCCTCTTCGACCAGGGTGCACAACAGCCTGAACGCCGTGCTTCTCGGCAGCTTCACGTCCCGCGCCAGGGACGCCACGCGGTGTTCCCCGCCCGCATTGAGGATTGCGAGTATCTTCAGACCGCGGCCGAGGGAACGATTGAAGTGCATGTTGGCGCCATACCCGGATTATGGCTCTAGTGTAAATGCAGCCGATTCAAAGGGCCTGTCGCTTGGCCGCTAAGTGGCCAGTTTCCGGATAGCGGTCAATTCGCGCCAGGAATCCATGGCGCAATGAAAATCAACGTCGTATAAAGCAGTGGATATGCTGCGACCGGCCGCCGATGAGAACTTCACCAAGCGTCTGATCGGCGCAGTGGGCGCAGCCAATGTGCTGACGGGCGGGGCGGTCGCCGGGTTCGCCACCGACGTGTATCGGTCCCGCGAACTGCCGCTCGCGGTGGTACGGCCCGCAAGCGTCGAGGCACTGCAGGCCGCGGTACGCACCGCGACGTCGGCCGGCATCGCCGTGTACACCCGCGGCGGAGGCGCCTCCTACACCGACGGCTATCTGCCGGCGCGGCCCGATTCGATACTGATCGACATGGGCGGACTCGACCGCATCGTGGAGATCAACGAAACCGACGCGTACGTCACCGTGGAGGCCGGAGTCACCTGGGCCGCGCTCAAGGCCGCGCTCGATCCGCGCGGCTGGCGCACGCCGTTTTTTGGACCCTTCTCCGGCATTGCGGCGACCGTCGGCGGATCGGTATCCCAGCACTCGATCAGCCACGGATCAGGCGCCTACGGCATCAGCGCCCAATCCGTGATCAGCCTGGAGGTGGTCGCCGCAGACGGCGGCCTGCTGCGCACCGGCGCCGCGGCCCGCGGCGCAGCCCCGTACTCGCGCTGGTACGGACCGGATCTGGCCGGCCTGTTCACCGGCGATTGCGGCGTGTTCGGCGTGAAAGCGCGGATCACCCTGGCCTTGCGCAGGCGCCTGCCGGCCTTCGCCTGCGCGTCCTTCGCCTTCCAGGACCTCGAAAGCCTGGCCCGTGGATTGCGCGCGGCCGCGATCGAAGGCATCGATGACGAGCATTTCGCCATGGATGCCGCCTTGGCCAAGGGGCAGATCACGCGTGCCGCGCGCATCTCCAAGTTCCTGACCGCGAAGGATCTTGCCGTATCGGCTGGCACGCCGTTCGCCGCCCTCAAGCAGTTGATCAGCACCGCCCTCGCGGGTTCGCGCCGCCTCGGCGCCGCGCCCTACTCCGCACATTTCATCCTGGAGGGATTCGCACCGCGCGGCGCACGCATCAAGTGCCGGCGCCTGAACGAGCTGCTGCGCGCAGCCGGCGGCGCACCGATCGCCAATACGGTGCCGGCCATCGTGCGCTCCAAGCCGTTCGCGCCGCTGTTCAACACCCTCGGTCCCGACGGCGAACGCTGGGTGCCCCTGCATGGCTACATCCCGCACTCGCGGGTTGCGGAGTTTCACCGCGCGGTGGACGAATTACTGTTGTCGCGCCGCGCCGAGATGCAGGCTCTGGGCGTGTGGTGCGGCGGCATGTTCATGACCATGGGAACGACGGCGTTCTTATATGAGCTCGCGTTCTACTGGCCCGGGGCGCAGTCCGCCTACCACCGGCACGCCCTGCCGGCCGGCTATCTCGCCTCCCTGCCGCAGCGTGCGCACGACGCAGCCGCGGCGGCGTGCGTCGATGCCCTGAAGCGTGATCTGGTGGCCCTGTACAGCCGCCATCAGGCCGTGCATTTCCAGCTCGGCAAGGTCTACCCCTACGGCAGCGTGCTGGCGCCCGAGGCGTTGGCCCTGGTGCGGTCCGTCAAGCGCGCGCTCGATCCGCACGATCTCATGAATCCCGGTGCGCTCGAGCTCGGCCTTTGCCCGCATGTCGAAACACCCGCATGAAGCCGCCTCGCCGGGCGAAGGGCCGTGCCTATACTGAAGATCGGGTCACGTGACCGGGTAACGCGGCGGTCTTCATGGTCATATCAGGCTATCTCGTTCTCAAATGGATGCACATTCTGGCCCTGGTGTATTGGTTGGGCGGCGAGTGGGGTGTGTTCCAGACCGCGCACCACATTCTCAATCCGCATCTGTCGCTCGAGGAGCGGCGTCATCATCTCGAGACCGCTTACCGCATCGACATCCTGGCGCGCCTGGGGATCCTGCTGCTCCTGCCCCTGGGCTTTCAGATGGGCGCCGTCATCGGCGTGAACCCGTTCGGCGCCTACGTTGTGCCGGTGTGGATATTCATGCTGGCCTGGATGAGCCTGACCTTCTCGGCCTTTCTCAAGCGCGGCACGCCGCTCGGACTGAAGCTCACGCTGTGGGACGAGAAAATCCGCTACGTGGTGATTCCGCTGCTGTTCGGCACGGCACTCGTCTCCCTGATCACCGGAGCGCCGCTGACGGCCCGCTGGTACGCCGCCAAGCTGCTCATCTACTCCCTGTTGCTGGTCATCGGCTTGCTGCTGCGCTTCGTGATGCGGCACTGGGCGGTCATCTTTCGCCAGCTGGCGCAGACCGGCAGCACGCCGGACTTGGAGCGTCAGCTCGCCCGTGAAGGCGCCCAGTCGCGCGTGCTGGCTTATGTGTACTGGGTGGGCATCGCCAGCGTCGCCTTCATCGGCGTCGTGAAGCCGTTCTAGGCGCGACGTGCTCAACACCACCTCCGAGCGGATCATCGGTTCGGAAGCCGGCGAGTTCCGCCGCGGCTGGCCGATCGTCCTCTCATCCATCGTCGGCATCGCGTTTGGCCTCTCGCCCATGCCCTTCTACACCATCGGGATCTTCGCGCCCACGCTGGCGCATGAGTTTCACTGGAGCTTCGCGCAGATATTTGCCGGCATCACTTGCACCACCGTGGCCGTCATCCTGGCAAGTCCCGCGGTGGGCATCGCCTCCGATCGCTTCGGCGTGCGCCCGGTGGCGCTCACCTCCGTGGTCCTGTTCGGCCTGAGCTTCATGGCGCTCGGCTTGAGCAACGGCTCGCTGCTCCTCTATTACGCGACCTGGCTCGTCATCGCACTCCTCGGGGTGGGTACCCTGCCCATCACCTGGACGCGCGCGGTGAACAACGGCTTCCAAACCGGCAAGGGCCTCGCGCTCGGACTCTCCCTCATCGGCACCGGCGTGTTCGGCTACATCATCAAGCCGTTTGCCGCCTGGCTCATCGGCGAGTTCGGATGGCGCCTGGCGTATGCCGCCATCGGCGCACTGCCGCTGCTGATCGCGCTGCCCATCGGGCTGTTGTGCTTTCGTGATCCCGCCCAGCGCGCGATCGACCCGCGCCAGCGCCGCGAGGCCGCCCGGCTCAATGCCGCCCTGACCCCGGGCCTGACCATGCGCCAGACCGCCGCCGACTGGCGCTTCTGGCTGGTGGGAATGTGCTTCGTCTCGCTGGCATTTGCGGTCGGCGGCTTGATTCCGAACATGGAAAACATCCTGAAGATCGACGGGTTCGCGCATGCCGACATCGTGCCGTTGACCTCGCTGATCGGGCTGTCGGTCATCGTCGGGCGCATCGCCGGCGGCTGGCTCATCGATCTGTTCTGGGCACCGGCGGTGGCCGCGGTCCTGCTCGGCGCCCCGTCCATTGCCTGTTTGCTGCTGTCCGGCAGCGGACTATCCTACCAAACCGCGGTACTTGCCATCGCTCTGATCGGCATGGCGGCCGGTGCGGAATACGATCTGCTCGCGTTCATCGTGGCGCGCTACTTCGGCATGAAGAGCTACGGCAGCATCTACGGAGCGTTGTACAGCTTCTTCGCGCTCGGCGCCGGAATCGGACCGGTTTTCTTTGGCGCCAATTTCGACCACACCCGTTCCTATTCGATGTCGCTGCACGTGGCGTGCGGATTGTTCCTGGCGCCGGCGCTGTTGATGCTGCTGTTGGGACGCTATCGGAATTTCGAGCTGCCGCCCCCGGCGGCCTGAGGGCCGGGCATCGTTCAACCCGATGCCAGCGCCTCCATCGCGACCGCTCCGGCGGGCTCCAGGGCCTGCAACGTGATGCGATCCGCGGACGGATTGCCGATCAGACGAATGGGCTCGTTGACGAACAGGGGCCGGCGCGCTCGAAACTCGAAGCGCCGCAGCCGGCCGCTGCGCCGGGCGCGCAGGGTCTCCGCCAACAGGATGGCCGTGAGCGGCCCGTGCACCACCCGCTCGCGGTGGCCTTCGGATGCCGCGTATTGCCGGTCATAGTGAATGCGATGCGCATTGAAGGTCAGCGCCGAGAATCGAAACAGCAGCACCGGATCCGGCGTCACCGCATCCATCCAGCCGGGCGGCCCGGGCGGCACGACCTCGGCGTATGCGGCGGCCGCGCCGGCGCGCGGCCCGTGCGGCCCGAGATAGATGATGTCGCGCTGCTCGCGGATACAGCACACATGTTGCTGGAAGTACCGGTATTCATGGGTGACGATACGCAACGGGCCGCTCGTCCCCTGCGTCTCGCGGCTGGCGATCACGGATTCGGTCAGGCGGGCGGACTCGCCCAGGCGCAGGGGCCGTTCGAATTCGATGCGCGCCGCGGCGAACAAGCGGCGCCCGGGCCTGGAGGGGTCCTGATCCGCCGGCGCCGGATGCCCGTCGGCGCCCAGCACGCTGCGCCTTTCCGTGTGCAGGAAATAGAGCCAGTGCCACAGCGGCGGCAACTCTCCTGAAATCGGCGGGGAGCCGCTCAGATCCAAAGTGGCCTGCAGCGCCCTGACCGGCCAGTCATCCAGCCGCAGCGTCATTTCCCGGGTGGCGGACACTCAGATAGTGACGAGGTGATGGGTGGACAAGGGCAGCGATCGGATCCGTGAGCCCGTGAGCTTGGCGAGGGCGTTGACCACGGCCGGTGCGATGGGTGGCGTGCCGGCTTCGCCGATGCCGCCGAGTGGGGCGCCGCTCTCGATGATGGCCACCTCGACGACCGGCATGTCGGACATGCCCACGATCGGATAGTCGGTGAAATTACCCTGCCGCACCGCGCCCTTTTCGATGACGATTTCGCCGCGCAACGCGGCGGACAGTCCGAACACGATGGCCGACTGCAGCTGCACCTCGATCTGCGCGGGATTGACCACCGAGCCGCAGTCCACCACGGCCCACACACGATGCACCACCGCGGCGCCCTCCTTGATCGAAACCTCGGCGACTTCGCCGACAATGGATCCGAACGCTTCGTGCAGGGCGACACCCAGGGCGCGGATCGAGCCGTCGGGCGCGGAATATCGCGCGCTGCGCCAATTCGACAGTCCCGCGACGCGCTCCAGCACCGCCAGAAACCGCGGCGCGTCGGCCAGCAGGTTGCGCCGGAACTGCACTTCGTCCAATCCCGCGGCGGCCGCCATTTCGTCGATGAAGCATTCCTTGCAGAAGGCATTGCCGCTGTTCTCCACCGAGCGCCAGTATCCCACCGGAATGGGGATCGGCTCGTAGACGTAGTCGACGCGCTTGTGGGCGAGCGCATAGGGCTGCTTGTTCAGGCCGCCGAACACGCTTTCATCGAGCTTGCCGACGAAGCCGGGATTGCCATTGCGCCCCGGGCCGTCGCCGGCGATGGTGAAGTGCCAGGCCACGGGCGCGCGCTGCGCATCGAAACCGGCCCGCAGTTTAACCGCCGTCATCGGCCGGTAGAAATCGTGCTGGATGTCCTCCTCGCGCGTGAAGATCAGTTTGACCGGCTTGGCGAGCTTTTTCGAGAGCAGCACCGCGGGGATGACCTGGTCGGTGAAGGCGACGCGGCGTCCGAAACCACCCCCCAGGAACGGCGTGTGCACGATGATCCGCTCCGCGGGCAGCCCCGTGGCGCCCTGCACCAAGGCCACGACCAGATCGACCATTTGATTGCCGATCCAGATCTCCGCGCGGTCGGCACTCACATCGGCCGTGCAATTGGGCGGCTCCATGGTCGCGTGCGCGAGAAAGGGCAGTTGATAGTCGGCGCTCAGCGACCTGGCCGCGCCGGCGAGCGCGGCCGGGGCATCGCCGATCGATTCTGCCGTCTCACCGGCTTCGTCCAGGCGAGCGCGCAGCCGCTCGGCAAATTCCGTGGACGAAAAGCCCGCGAGCGGGGAATCCGACCAGGCCACCTTCACGTCCGCGAGCGCCTTTTTTGCACGGTGGAAGCTGTCAGCGACCACGGCGATGCCGCCCGGAATTTTTTCGACCGCCAGTATGTGCCGCGACGAGGAGAGGATCGAGTCGTCGAAGGAGAGCGCTTCGCCACCGAAGACCGGACAGTGCTTCACGGCGGCATACACCATGCCGGGCACGCGGGTATCGATGCCGAATTGCGCCGATCCGTTGATTTTTGCGCCCGTGTCGAGACGCTTCATCGGTTTGCCGATGTAGCGCAGCTGATTCGCCGGCTTGAGTATCGGCTCTGCCACCGGCAACGCGGCGGCCCGCGCCGTGAGCGCCGCATAGGCAGTGTGGCGTGCCGTGGCCGGATGCCGCACCACCCCGAGTTCGGCCACGCAGTCGGCCTCGGGCACGCCCCACTGCGCCGCCGCGGCCTGCACCAACATGCGCCGCGCGCTCGCCGCCGCGGCACGCAGCGCCGCGTAGCAGGAACGCGTGCTGAAGGAACCTCCGGTGACACGGATCTTTGGGACGCCGGGTGCAAATTCGAGCAGCCGGTAGGCCTCGGCCGTCGGGGCATGCTCGACCCGGATGTGCTCGAAGGGGATGTCCAACTCGTCCGCCAGGATCTGCGCGACACCGGTGTAGATACCCTGCCCCATCTCCGCATAGGGACATTGAAACACCGCCCCACCGGTGGCGGGCAGACGGATGAACGCATTGAGGGCCGGCTGGTCGCCCGCCGGCCCGCGGGCCGCCGCCTCCAGCCTTACGGGCAGCGTCAATACCGCGCCGAGGGCGGCGGCGCCTTTCAGGATGTCTCTGCGGTTGGTGTCCGTCACGTCAGGCCGGCCCGCCGGGCCGCGACAATTCGGCCGCCCGCAGCACGGCCGCATGGATGCGCTGGTAGGTGCCGCAGCGGCACAGATTGGTCATCCGGCGGCGCACGTCCTGCGGGGTGGGCTTCGGCAGCTCGCGCAGCAGCGCCACCGCCGCCATGATCTGTCCCGATTGGCAGTAGCCGCATTGCGGCACATCCAGCTCGGACCAGGCACGCTGCACCGCATGGCTGTGGCCGTCCCCCGCCAGACCCTCGATGGTGGTGATGCGGGATGTTGCACCGAGCGCCGCGATCGGCAGGATGCAGGTTCGCTGCGCCTGGCCATCGAGCAGCACCGTGCAGGCACCGCACGCCCCCACACCGCATCCGAACTTGGTGCCGCACAACCCGAGCGTGTCGCGGATCACCCAGAGCAGCGGCGTGTCCGCCTCGACGTCCACGCGCCGCGACCGACCATTGATGGAAATCTCATACGCTGGCATGTTCCTCCTCCCAAAGGGCGAATCTCACAGCGACAGCACCTCGATGGCGGCACGTTCGCCGGACTCCATCGCACCCTCCATGCCGCGGCTGCCGAGTGCCGTGTGTTCCCCGCAAAAATGCACCCGGCCGTGAGGCACCGCCATGGCCGCGGTGAAGCCGGCCACCTCGCCGGGCGCAAACACGGCCCAGTCCCCGGCATTGAAGCGTTGCAGTGCCCAGGAATGCATGCGCAGCGGCCGCAAGCTGCCCTTCGAGGCGGGGCGGATCGACTCGATCTCGCTTTGCACCAGCCGCATCGCGGCGTCCTTGCCAAGCCGGTCCCAATGGGCGCCCAGCTGGCCTCGGCCCTGCGCCACCAAGCCCGTCACCTCCGAGTCGGTGCGCCCGAAATATTGCGCGAGCACGATACCGGCCGGCCCGTTGGTCCACATGGAGGGACCGGCGCCGTCCTCTTCCCAGAACGGCCTGGTCACCGCAAAGAATATAAGCGTGAGGGTCTGATAGTGGAGCGTGCGGACCGCCCGCGCCTGCTCCTGCTGCAGCGGTGGATCGATACGGACCTCGCGCAGCGTCGAGAACGGCAGCGAACAGACGATGCGTTTCGCCGCATAGCGGGTGCCGTCGCGGCACACCACGCTCGCCGCCGCCGCGCCGGTGTCGATGGCGACGATCTCCTTGCGCAGCAGCACGTCGCCCTTCAGGTTCCCTGCCATGGCCTCGGGCAGCCGTTCGTTGCCGCCGGACACCGCGTAGGCCGCCGGACCCAGCGAGGCCATGGAACGGCCCCAGCCGGCATTGAATTCATACATGAGGGCGGACACCTCGTAGGAGTGGGTGCCGTAGTAGGGTGAGGTATCGAAGGCGAGCTGGATGGATGCATCGTCCAGACCGCGCGCCATCAGGAAATCGTGCATGGAGATATCCAGCGCCGCGCTCTCGGGGCTCGCCCATTTGGACCAGTCCACGAGCGGATTGGCCTCCGCCAGGATCCTCGGCACGAGTTCCCAGGGCATCAGGTTGCGGCGGTTGGCGGGAAATGGGTTCTTCGGCGATGCCGCCCAAGCATCGCGTGTCATCAGCCTGCCGTCAAAGGCCAGCTGCAGCTTGGCCATCTGCGCCATGCGCGGCGCCATGTCGGCGAGCGGCACGTTTAATTTGTGGGCGACATCCAGCGTCCTGCCGTAGCCGCTGCCCATGGTGTTGGCGCCCATTTCGGGATGGCCCGGCAGATCCTTCAGGGTGCAAACCCGGCCGCCGACGCGCGAACGGCCCTCGAGCACCAGTACCCGGGCGCCGGCATCCTCGAGCAACTGCGCCGCATGCAGCCCGGACAATCCCGCGCCGAGCACGATGACATCGACGTCCGGCGCCGTGCCCGCGATGCCCGCTGGCGCCGCCTTGCCGATCAGTGCCGCACCCGATGCGAGCGTTGCGCTCGCGACGAATTGACGGCGAGACCATCGCATGGCCGTTCTCCTCGATTGATCCAGGCCAGCCTAACCCATCGCGATGTGCGGGCCTCAGGACCGGGCGCGCCTCCCACATAGCGGACACTGGAATCACGCCGCCGGCCTGGTGACCTCCACGGTGACATGCGACAGCGATTTGAAGTCCTTGAGCCGCCCGCGGTAGTAGTCGCAGTCGCGAGCCTCGCGGGTGCACACCGACACCACCGCGCCCAGGTGCCCCGGACCAAGACGCCAAAGATGCAGATCCACCAGCCGATCGCCGCCCGACTCGATCGCCGCGCGCATCCGGTCGGTCAATCGCTGATCCGGATTCATGTCGAGCAGGATGCGCCCGGTATCGCGCATCAGTCCGTATGACCAGTTGGCGATGACCAAGGCCCCGACCACGCCGGCCAATGGATCCATCCACATCCAGCCGAAAGCGCGTGCCAGCACCAGACCCGTGATGGCGAGCACCGAAACCGCGGCGTCCGCGATTACGTGGATGTAGGCCGAGCGGATGTTGTTGTCGCGATGCGCATGCGCCTGGTCGTTCGCCGCCGGCTCGTCGCGCGCCTGATCATGAGAGGCATGATCATGGTGCGCCTGATCTTCATGAGCGTGATCATGATGCGAATGCTCCTCGAAGGCGGTCTCGTGCCGTGCGCCGGCCACCTGGAGCGTCACCTGGAAGGCGTGGGGCTCCGGAATCTCCTCGATCGATTCGAAGTAGCCGTTGCGGCGCGCGAAAGCGAACGTCTGGCGCGAGCCGTCGGGCCGCTGCGTCTGCAGAGTCGGCGGCGCGCCGAACTCTACCGGTGGATCGAACCGCACGCGAAATCGCGGCGGCACGCCGTCCTCGAAGATGGACATTTCGACCATGCCCTGATCGGTGGGGATCCGCCGGGTCTCGGCGGCGGGCGCGCGGTGGTCATGGGGATGCTCGTCCGGATGAACGTGAGCGTCGTCGTGAGCGTGGCCGTGCCCGTGACTGTGGCCGTGGCTGTGGCCGTCGCCGCCGCTCAGCAGCCACGCACTGACGATGTTCACCAGCAGGCCGACGACGGCGATCGGAATCGCCTCGGCGAAGCGGATCGGAATGGGCGCGAGGAATCGCGTCACTGCCTCGTAGGCGATCAGCAGGGAAATCATGGCGAGCACGATGGCGCTGGTGAAGCCCGCCAGGTCGCCGAGCTTGCCGGTACCAAAGACGAATCGGTTGTCGTGGGCGTGGCGGCGCGCATAGGTGTAGGCAAGCGCCGCAATCAGCATCGCGCCCGCGTGGGTGGACATGTGCAAGCCATCGGCAACCAGCGCCAGCGACCCATACAGGCTGCCGCCGGCGATTTCGATCACCATCATCACCGTGCACAGCACGATGACGGCCCAGGTCTTGCGCTCGTTCTGCTCGTGTCCGGTGCCCAGGAAGACATGGCTGTGTCCGTCCGCCGCCGCCGGTGCCGTGTCCGTGCGCGTGTGCGTGTGCGTGTGCGTGTGCGTGTGCTTCATCGGTCGGCTCCCCTTGGGAATATCCGCGGCGGCGCTCAAAGGTACTTCGTCACGCCCTGAAATTCCTTGAGCAACGTCCTGAATTCGCGCGGCAGCGCATCAGAGGTCTCCTCCATGCAATGGTGGATGTGATCCTTGATGAGCTCCTTCTTGGCGTTGCCGATCGCCTTCTCCACCGCGTGCAGTTGCTGAGCCAGCTCGAGGCACGGCCGTTCCGCCTCCATCATTTCGATCACGGTCGCGAGATGGCCTTGCGCACGTTTCAAGCGTGTGACAATCGCGGGAAACTTATGCATCGGCGGCCTCATTCGTATCCTATCCCCCTAGACAGGATACCCGGATCGGCATAGGATCGCCAGCGTTTTGCCATGGCGCTGGGGATACGGCATGTCGATTCACGATCATGAGGCTTCGTTTCGCGGCCGCGCCTTCGTTTGGGGCGGCCTCGCGCTCGGTGTGTTGCTGCTGGCGGCGCTGCTCAGCCGGGGCTTCGGCCTGCTGTCCGGCGGAGCGAGGGGAGCGGAATCTCCCGATCTCATGGTGCGCAAAGGCGATCTGATCATCGTCCCTGAGGGCTCCGCGCTGCGCGAGCGGCTGACCGTCATGCCGGCCGTGGCACAGGCGGTCAGCGCGAAGCTGCTGCTGCCGGCGGTCGTCGAATCGGATCCCGCGCGCACCGCCGCCGTGCTACCGGCGCTCAGCGGCCGCCTGATTGCGCTCAAGGTGGGGCTGGGCGACCGCGTGGCGCGCGGCCAGGTGCTGGCGGTGATCGATTCGCCCGATCTCGGCCAGGCCTACGACGACGACGAGAAGGCCGCCGTCACGGCCAGGCTGACCGGGAAGAATCTGGCGCGCCAGGAGGCACAGAACAAGATCGGGGTCGTCTCGGACCGGGATCTGGATCAGGCGCGCAGCGACTATGCGCAGGCCGCGGCCGAATACACCCGCACGCAGGCGCGCCTGAAGCTGCTCGGCGCATCGTCTGGCGCACCATCCTCCCGCCCTGCCTCGCGATTCCTGACCGTGACCGCCCCGGTCGGCGGCAGCGTCACCACCCTCGCCGTCACACCCGGCAACATGATCAATGACCCCACCCAGACCATGATGACCATCGCCGATCTGAGCACCGTGTGGGTCACGGCGATGGTGGCCGAAAAGGACGAGGCGTCGGTCGCCCGGAACCAGGACGCCGACATCGAGCTGCTGGCGTTTCCCGGTCGGCTGATCCGCGGCAAGGTGCTGTTTATCTCCGATGTGATCGAGCCGGATTCGCGCCGCGACAAGATCCGCATCGCGGTCGCCAACGCCGATTATGCGATCAAGCCCAACATGTTCGCGACCGTCACGCTGATGGGACCTGCGCAATCGAAGATCGTGGTGCCGAGTTCCGCTCTGCTCATGAACAATGACCGCACCAGCGTGTTCGTCGCCACCGCGCCCTGGACCTTCGAGCGGCGCATCGTCGATCCGCAGCTGGAGGAAGGCCCGACCGTCGCCCTGCGCTCCGGGGTTGCAGCCGGGGAGCAGGTCGTCGTGAAGGGCGGAATACTGCTCAATGATTGATCAATTCGTCGGCTTCTGCCTGCAGCGGCGGGTCGCGATATTCATTCTGGCCGCGTTGCTGGCCGCATACGGCGTGTACGCCTGGGAGACCCTCTCGGTGGAGGCCTATCCGGAGCTCGGCGACGTGGCGGCGCAGATCACCACGCAGATGCCGGGGCTCGCCGCCGAGGAGGTCGAACAACTGATCACCGTGCCGCTCGAGCGCGCGATCAACGGCACGCCTGGATTGCTGCTGATGCGCTCCTCGAGCACCTTCGGCCTGTCGCTGATCACGGTGCTGTTTCGCGACGGTTACGAGGACTATTGGGCCAGGCAGCGCCTGACCGAGCGCATCAATCAGGCGGTGCTGCCGGCCGGGGCATCTCCCTCCCTCGATCCGGTGGCCGGTCCCGGCGGCGAAATCTACCGCTACACCCTGGAATCCGACTCGAAGAACCTGCAGGAACTGTCCGAGATCCAGCGCTGGACCGTGATCCCGGCATTGAAGTCCGTGCCCGGTGTGGTCGACGATACGAACTTCGGCGGCTTCACCACCGAATACCAGCTCGATCTCGATCCCAAGCAGCTGCATCATTATGGCCTCGGCATCACGGACGTGATCAATGCCATCAACAACAACAATGCCAATGCCGGCGGCGGCAGGGTCTCGCGCGGCGACCAGAGCTACGTCATCCGCGGCGTCGGGCTGATACACACCCTGGAGGAGATCGGCTCCATCGTGGTGACCCAGTCCGGCGGCACGCCCGTGTTGGTGCGCAGCCTCGGCCGCACCACCCTGAGCCATCAGGAGCGCGAAGGCATCCTCGGCAAGGACACGAATCCGGACACGATCGAGGGCATCGTGCTGATGCTGAAGTATCAGAATCCGTCCGAAACGCTGCGCGGCATCCACGCGAAGGTGGCCGAACTCAATGCCAAACTGGCGCCCGCCGGCGTGCGCATCGTGCCCTACATCGATCGCGACGATCTGGTGCACGCCACGATCCACAAGGTGGGGCAGACGATCCTGGAGGGCATCGCGCTGGTGTTCCTGATCCTGATCATCTTCCTCGGCAGCCCGCGCAGCGCATTCGTCGTGGCGGTGAGCATTCCGATGGCGCTGGTGTCGGTGTTCTCGCTGCTGAAACTCACGCACGTATCGGCCAATCTGTTGTCGCTCGGCGCCATCGACTTCGGGATTCTGGTCGACGGCGCGATCGTCGTGACCGAGGCGGTGCTGCGGCGGCGCGAGGCCATGCCCGGGGAGGAGCTGAGCGAGAGCGAAGCCAAGGCTGCGACCCTGCAGGTGACCCGCCCGATCTTCTTCGCCAGCCTCATCATCATCACCGCCTATCTGCCGCTGTTCTCCTTCGAGCGTGCGGAAGCCAAGCTGTTCACGCCGATGGCCTACACCATGGGCTACGCACTGTTGGGCGCACTGCTCACCAGTCTGGCGCTCGTGCCGGGATTGGCCTACCTGGCGTTTCGAAATCCCCGCGAGTCCTATCAGAACCGCTGGCTCGAGCGCCTCACCGTGCAATACGACCGCGTCCTCGGAGCCTGCATCGATCAGCCACGCATCATCTACGGCGTGGTGATCTTCGCGCTGCTCACGGTGGTGGGCCTCGCGGCGACGGTGGGCAGGGATTTTCTGCCGGATCTCGACGAGGGTGCGCTTTGGCTGCAGGTGCAGATGCCCACCGGCCTGGCGCTCGACAAGGCCAGCGACATGGCAAGCGCGCTGCGTCGCGCAGTGCTCAAGTATCCGGAAGTCTCCTACGTGGTGACGCAGACCGGACGCAACGACGACGGCACCGATCCGTGGACCATGTCGCACGTCGAGGTGCCGGTGGGGCTCAAGCCCTATGACAGCTGGCCGGCCGGCGAATCGAAAAAGGCGTTCGTGGACCGTCTGGCGGCCGGCCTCGCCAGGGATCTTCCGGGGTACTCGATCGGCATCAGCCAGCCCATCATCGACGGCGTCAACGACATGATCGGCGGCGCGCACAGCCCGCTGGTGGCCAAGATCTACGGCGATGATCTGGACGAGCTGCGCACCATCGGCAATCAGATCGTCGACGTTCTCTACGGCATCCAGGGCACCTCCAGCGCGTCGATCTTCCAGGAGCCGCCGATCCCCCAAATTGAGATCAAACTGGATCATGAGAAGGCCGCGCGCTACGGCGTCAACATGTCGGACCTGCAGAACGTGATCCAAACCGGCGTCGGCCAGTCGCGGGTGTCGACGGTTTACGTGGGCGAGCGCACCTATCCGGTGACCGTGCGCTTCACGGAAGAATCCCGCAACACCCCCGGGGCGCTCGGGGATCTGTTCGTGAATGCCGCGGGCGGCGCGAAGGTGCCGCTGTCGCAGCTGGCCGAGATCAGGGTTCGGTCGGGCGAGAGCACCGTCACCCGCGAGAACGGCCAGCGCAACCTGACCATCCGCATCGACAATCGCGACCGCGATCTGACCTCGTACCTCGAGGAGGCGCAGGCGAAAATCGCCTCGCGACTGCAGTTCGATCACAGCAAGATCCGCCTGGAGTGGGGCGGCCAGTTCGAGAATCAGCGGCGCGCGGAAGCGCGGCTCCTGGTGATCCTGGCGCTGGTGATGGGAATGATGCTGTTGTTTCTCACCGTCGGCATCAAATCGTTCCGCCAGGCGCTGCTGATCCTCGGCGTGGTCCCGCTCGCAACCCTGGGCGGATTGATCTCGCTGCATCTGACCGGTCAGAATCTGAATGTGGCGAGCGGTGTCGGCTTCATCGCGCTGTTCGGCGTGGCGGTGCAGAATGGCATCATCATGGTGTCGAATCTCAATCGCATGAGGAAGTCCGGATTCGAACTACATGAGGCGATCATGAAGGGGGCCACCGAACGCCTGCGGCCGGTGCTGATGACGGCCACCGTGGCGACCCTCGGGATGCTGCCGGCGGCGATCCACACGGGCGTCGGCAGCGACGTGCAGCGCGGCATCGCCACCGTGGTCGTCGGCGGACTGGCCATCTCCACCGTACTCACGCTGTTCGTGATCCCGTCCATGTATCATGTGATCGAACATTGGGCCGAGCAGCGTCACGGAGAAGCACGATGGGGCCTGTGATGCGCGCGTGCGTGACCGCCGCCGCGCTCGCCCTCGGCGTGTGCGGCTGCGCGGTGGGGCCTGACTTCAAACGCCCTGCCGCTCCCGCATCCCCGGGATATGGCAGTGCGCCCATGCAGGGTCAAACCGCGGCGACGGTCGGCGCAGCCGGCGCCGCCCAGCAATTCGACGCCGGCCGGGACATCCCGGCGCAGTGGTGGACTATGTTCCAGTCCCCCGCACTCGATCGGCTCGTGGCAGCGGCGCTCAAGGGCAATCCCAACGTGGGCGCCGCGCAGGCGGCGCTGCGCCAGGCCCGTGAATTGTATTCCGCGCAATGGACCGCCTATATCCCGACTCTGCAGGGAGGATTTTCGGCAGATCGTTCGAAGTTTCCGACCGATACCCTGACCAGCCCCACCACCGCGCCCAGTTCGGTGTACACCCTTTACACCGCCCAGCTGAGCCTGAGCTATGCCCCGGACGTGTTCGGCGGTACACGCCGGGCGGTCGAACTTGCCAAAGCCCAGGCCGAAGTCGGCCGCTTCCAGTTGGAGGCCACCTACCTGACCCTCACCAGCAACGTGGTGGTGACGGCGGTGCAGGAGGCCTCGCTTCGCGGGCAGATTGCGGCGACGATAAGGCTGCTGGAATTGCAGCATCAACTGACGGATACCGTGCAGAAACAAAAGGGCCTGGGAACCGCGAGCGACCTGGACGTGCTCGCGCAGCAGGCATCGGAGGCGCAAACCGCGCAGACCCTGCCGCCGCTGCGAAAGCAGCTGGGACAGACCCGCGATGCCCTGACCGCGCTGCTCGGCAGATTGCCCGCCGAGGAGCCCGCCGAAACCTTCCGCCTCGAAGACTTGACGCTCCCCACGGAGCTACCGGTCAGCGTACCCTCCAAATTGATCGAGCAGCGCCCCGATGTGCGTCAGGCCGAGGCGAATCTGCATGCGGCCTCCGCGGCCGATGGCATGGCGCTCGCCAACATGCTGCCGCAATTCGCGATCACCGGGGATCTGGGATCGAGCGCGCTGAAACTCGGTCAGCTGTTCACGCCTTACACGGGATTCTGGGATCTCGGCGCCTCGCTCACCCAGACCCTGTTCGATGCCGGAGCGCTGATTCACCGGCATCGAGCCGCGGATGCGGCGCTCGACCAGGCGGCGGCGCAATATCGCGGGGCCGTGATTCTCGCCTGCCAGAATGTGGCCGACACGCTGCGCGCGCTGCAGGCGGACGCGGATGCCTTGAAGGCGAGCGTCGAGGCCGAACGTGCGGCGCGCACCACGCTCGAGCTGTCGCGGCGGCAGCTCGGCCTGGGAACCATCAGCCAGGTGGCGCTGCTGAACGCCGAGACGGCGGACCGGCAGGCCGAACTCGCAGTGGTTCAGGCGGTGGCGAACCGCTTTGCCGATACCGCCGGGCTGTTCCAGTCGTTGGGCGGCGGATGGTGGAATCGAACCGAGGAGCCTCAGTATGAGCAGTTTGGTCGAACGGCACGATGATGCAGGCGTCGCGACGCTGACCTTGAACCGTCCGGAGAAGCTCAATGCGCTTTCCAAGGACGTATTCGAGGCGCTGGATAAGCACGTCGAATCGATCGGACGCCATACCAAGACCATCGGCTTGGTCATCTTGCGCGGCGCCGGCGGCAATTTTTCGGCCGGCTACGACATGCAGGAGGTGCTCGAACTCACCAAGGCGCATGCCAAGCCGCATTTTCAGTCGGAGGTCATCCAAAAAGTTGCAAACCTGCCGCAGCCGGTGATCAGCGCCGTGCAGGGACATTGCTCCACGGGGGCGATGGAGCTGGCACTGGCGGCGGATCTGATCGTGGCATCCGAATCGGCGCAGTTCTCGGACGTCTATGCGCGCTGGGGTCTGACGCCGGTCTGGGGCTTGAGCCTGCGGCTGGCGCACCGCATCGGCACCCCCAAGGCCGCCGAGATGATGTTCACCTGCCGCAGCTATTCGGGAAGGCAGGCCGAAGCCATGCACCTCGCGAATTTCTGCTTTCCCGACGAGCGCTTCGACGCCGACTTGAGCTCTATGTCCCGGGACATCGTCGCCAATTCCTGGTACGCGAACCAGGTCAACAAGCGTGCACTGATCGAAATCGACGGCCTGAGCCTGCACGATGCGCATGCGCTCGAGTTGTTCAAGAACGAAGGGCTGGCGCCCGACGCCGCGCTGCGGGTGGCGAAATTCATGGCGAAGGCATCGCGCCGCTGATGTCGGCACCGTGGCGCCGGTGAACCACAGGAAGTCAGAACATATTCGCCAGCAAGGGCACGAGCACCGCGGTCACGATCCCATTGAGCGCCATCGCGATGCCGGCAAAGGCCCCGGCGACGTCGCTGACCTGAAACGCGCGGGCCGTGCCGATCCCATGCGCGGCCAGGCCGACGGCGAAACCGCGAGCCCGCATGTCGCGGATCCGCATGGCGTTGAACAGCGGCGTCACCATGATGGCGCCGAGAATGCCCGTCAATATGACGAACACCGCCGTGAGCGAGGGCAGTCCGCCGATCTGTTCCGTGACCGCCATGGCGATGGGCGTCGTCACCGATTTCGACGCCAATGATTTCAGGGTGATCGGATCCGCGCCCACCGCCCACGCGATGCCGACGCTCGATGCGATTGCAGTGACCGAACCGGCGGCCAGCGCCACCGTCATGGGCAGGATCAGGCGGCGTACCGTGGCCCAGTGATTGTACAGGGGCACGGCGAGCGCAACCGTCGCGGGACCGAGCAGAAAATGCACGAATTGCGCGCCCTGGAAGTACGTCTCGTACTGCGTGCCGGTCGCCAGCAGGACCGCTATCAGCGCGATGACGGCGATGCTCACCGAATTGACCAGGGGATTGCGGCCGCTGCGCTCGTGCAGCCAATGGGCGCCGAGATAGGCCCACAGAGTTGCGGTCAGCCACAGGAGCGGCGACGCGCTGAGATAGACCCAGATGCTCGATATCGCCTGCGGCATCACTTTCTCGCGGCAATCGAGGCGCCCGTCAGTCGCGACACGGCGAGAAACACCAGCACCGTGACGATCAGCGTGATCGCAGTGCCGGCGACCAGCGCGGCGATCACCGGCAGCCACTCGGTCCGCAGCCGATGCATATGCAGCATCACCCCGGTGCCGGCCGGCACGAACAGCAGCGACAAATGCGTCAGCAGGCCGCGGGAGGTGCTTTGCACCGCCTCCGGCACGCGGCCCCGCCACGCCAGGAAACCCAGCAGCAGCAACAGCCCGACCACCGGACCCGGCACGGGCACGCGCGCAAGGCGCACCAGAAATTCGCCGATCAGCTGGCAAAGAACCAAGAGCGAGAATGCGGCGATCATGTAACCTCCTACCGTGCGGCCCCGCTGGATATACTGGGCCCATGCTATCGAACTTTGCGCAGCTTGACCTTGCCGCTCTGCCGTCGCTCGAGCGGGGCGCGGTTCGGGCCCATCCGGTGCCCGGCATTGCGGCGACCGACCGCGCATTGCGCGGTTATGGCCACAAGGTGTCGGATTTCGCCGCGGCGCGCGTCACCATCGCGACCTGGCCGCAGCCGGACTGGAGACCGATCGTGCCGGGCACCGGCAATGAAGGCGGTATCGTCCAGGATGAGTTCGTCATGCAGCGGCACGGTGAAATCCAACACGCCGTGAATCGAGCCGTGGGCCGCAGCTACATCACCGGGTGGTTCGCCGATCCGGCGACCGCCTCGGAGAGCCGGCAGCCGGCCGATACCGGGCGGATTTATACGCACGAGGCAAACTACCATCCGGATGGCGGCCAGATATTCTCGCCGCGCCATGGCGAGGCGTTCGTGGCGTTGCTCGCCAAACCCGGCGATGACGTCCGACCGGAGGATTTCATCGCCTTTTACTGCGACGGCTCCTTCGGCATCCACATCGACCCCGGTGTCTGGCATCAGCCGGTATTCCCGCTCGCGGCGAGCGCGATTTTCGACGACAAGCAGGGGCGCGTGCATGCCTGCGTCTCCGTCGATTTTGTCAGCGAGTTCGGCTGCTATCTCGAGGTGCCGCTGTTGCCCTGCGCATCGCCGTCCTAGCGGCCCGGGCCCACCAGAATGGGTGCGCCCAATGTCCTGACGCTCGGCGCCTTGCTGGAACCCGTCGCGAGGTTGCTTTGACCGCTGGCCTCGAAGACAAACAGTCGGAGTTCGTGGAACGCCTTCATGCCATCGGTGCCGCAAATGTCCTTGTTGCCGCAGACATAGAGCGAGACGGCGCCGTATTTGGCTAGCAGCCGCGCCCCGTCGAAGTTTGCGGACTTGATGAAATGATACGCGAGCAGCTTGTTGATGAAGGGAATATCGGTCCTGTCTTCGCATATCACGCAACTCGGCCAGCGGATGAAATTCGGGTCGGGATCCACGTCGACGGCCGCCATGCTGCCTTCATCCGCCTTGCAATGCAGGGTGTAATCGGTGGACTCTCCGGCGGTCTTATCGCGCCGGGCTGCCCGACCGCTCAACGTCTGGATCGGATACTCGCATTCGAATTCGTTTTCGTGGTCCGCCTCGGGAATCTGGCCTGTCGCGTACCGATACAGCGCCCGCAGGCGGCGCAGCTGATCGGAGTCGGTGGCCGGATCGAGCGTCCAGCCCTGTTGCCAGCTGTCGGTGAAGCCGAGAGTCAATGCATAGTTCGGGTAGGTGTTTGCGACCGCGTTCTTTCCGGCCGCAGCGGGCAGCGCATCGGTGACGAGCGATGAGGCCCCCAACGGTATTCCGAGCTGCGGACTGAATCCATTGCTGGTCGTCGCGGATCCGGCCGCGATGCCGGCCTGGGATGGAACGGAATAGGGATCTGCGATCGTCCGGGCCAGATTATAAAGAATCTGCTTGGTGGTCAGGCTGTCCAGGGACGCCGTCAAATCGATGGTATTGTGGTTCAACTGCGTGTTGGCGCAGCCGAGTGTCATCAACAACACGGCAGGTGCCGCCATCTTGATGGGATCCAATTCCATGCCCGCACTGCATCACGCCGCAGAGCGCTGGTCTGTGCGTTGACGTACGAAGATGCGCGGTCAGAGCTGCACCGTCACGAGCGACCGCGCGAATGCGCGGATATCCTGCTCGAGCGCGTCCGTTTCCTCGATCGCAGCAAAATGTCCACCGCTGCCGAACTCCGTCCAGCGCGCGACGTTGTAGCCGCGCTCCACATAGGCGCGCGGTGGCATCGGCAGCTCGTGGCGAAAGTGCGCAACGGCAACCGGCACATCGACCCGCTCGCCCGCGGAAAACCTCAATGGTCTGCGCCTGCCTTCCCAATAAATGCGCATCGTCGACGGCATCGAGCCGGTGAACCAATACAACGAGATGGTGGTCAGCAGCTCCTCGCGCGTGAACCTGCTTTCAACGTCGCCGTCCTCCCTGCTCAGCCCCGGAGGATCCGCAATGTCCGGCTGGAAGGAACCCGTTCCCTGACTCCATCCGGCGCCCGGAATATGCTCCAACCAGCGCGTCTGTTCCAGGCGGCGTTTCAGATCGAGAATCTCGCCGGCTGGAATCGAAATCTTGAACGGACGGATCTTCATCGGCGCGCGGCTGGCGCGCCGTGTTGCGCCTCGCCATTCAAGTAAATGCCCAGCCAGCGCTGCACCTCCTCGTAGAAGTGCCGGCTGTCCTCGGGTTTGAGGATCCAGTGCCAGGCATCCGGCCACACCAATAGTCGGCTCGGCACGTGCATGCGCTGCAGCGCGCTCCAGTTCTCCAGCGTGTTGTTGATCGGCACCCGGAAATCGCGCTCGCCGATGCTGAGCAGTATGGGGGTTTTCCAGTGGGCGGCGTAGGTCAGCGGGCTTTGATCACGCCAGATGGGACTGTTCTCCCAGGGCGGACCGCCATTGGTGATTTCGCGGCCGTAGATGGAATCGCTGGTCCCCCACTGCGAGGTCAGATCCACCTCGCCGGCGTGACTCACGATGCAGCGATAGCGCGTGGTGGTGGCCTCAATCCAATTCGCGAGGTGGCCCCCGTAGCTGGCGCCAGCCGCGCACAATCTGTCACCGTCGATGAACGTGAAACGCTTCAAGGCTTCGTCCACGGCCTGATTGATCTCATCGCCCGGGGTCTTCAGTGGATCGAGCTTGATGGCCTGCGCGAACGCCTCGCCGAAGGAAGTGGATCCGGTGTAATCGGTCATGAGGATCACGTAACCGGATGCGGCCAGCAGGTGATAATTCCAGCGCAGGCCGATCTGGTCCGGATTGTTGCTGGCCGGACCGCCGTGGATCAGCACCACCGCCGGATATTTTTTCACGGCGTCGAACGCCGGCGGCAGCACGATCATGTTATGAATGTTGCGGCCCTGCGTGCTGGTGAAGTAAAAGTGCCGCGGCGGCTGCCAATCGATGTTCGCTGCCAGCGCAACGTTCACCCGCGTGAGATTGACGTGCGTGCGCTTCGAGAGATCGATTCGCACCACTTCCGGCGGGTTCACCGAACTGCCGTAGCTGCCGAGCATCACGGTCCGGGTCGACTTTTGTGCGATCTCGAGTGCGGTGTAGCCGCCGACGGCCGGTTCGATCACCAGCGCAGGCGTGCCGCCGGCGAGCGGCACGCGGTACAAGTTCTCCCTGCCGGCATCCTGCGCGAGGAGGTATACGGTCTTGCTGTCGGCGGTGACCGCGTAGCGTGCGGTATCGCGATCGAAGTCACGCGTGATGCGCGAGGCCTCGCCGGCGTGCGGCCATGGCAGCCGGTATAGCTGCTTCAGGTGATATACCTCCGCATCCTGGGGTGCGAGGGTGAACAGCAGGGTCCTGCCGTCCGCCGTGAAGGCGATGTCGCCATACTCGGCGCCGAGCGGCGTCACCGCCTCGGGTTCCGCGCCGCCCGCGGCGCTCATGCGGTAGATGCGGTAGGGAACCTGCGCAAATGCGGCGTTCCACCGCTCGGTGGTCGCGATGAACAGGACTTCTGCTCCGTCCGGACTGAAGATCGGCGACAACGTGACGCCGTCGTCGGTCTGTGATCCGGAAAAACCCGGCTGGTGCGCGAAGGCGGTGGGCGACAAAATGTCCCTGGCGGTGCTTTGATCGAGCGCCTGCACCAGCAGGGTGGGCTGATGCTCGTCCAGCCACTCGTTCCAGAATCGCACCGGAAAGTGCTCGTAAGTCCGCACGTTGTACTTGCGGTCCTTTTTTTGCTTCGCAGCCTTCTGGTTCGTTTCGTCGTCCGGAGAGTCGGGGAAGACGCTGGATTCGAACAGGATCGCCTTGCCGTCCGGACGCCATACCGGATGCTCCGCGCCCGTGGACAAACCGGTGAGGCGGCGCGCCTCGCCGCCGTCGGCCAGATTCAAGATGTAGATCTGATCGACCTCGTCGCCCTCGCGTTTGGTGGAAAAGGCGATGCTGCCGCTGTCCGGCGACCACGCCACGCCGCCCTCGGGTGCATTGGTGTTGGTGATGCGCCGCGGCGCCTTGCTGCCGTCGGTGGACACCAGCCACAAGTCGCTCGCGGCCTTGTCCTTCTCGTAGGAGGGTTCGTTGACCGGATAGACCGCCCACTTGCCATCGGGACTCACCACCGGCGCGCCCACGCGTTTCATCATCCACAACATCTCGTGAGTCAGGACCTCCTTGCCGGCGGCCGGCTGCGCCGCCACGACGCCTGCGCCAGCCGCGATGGTGATCAGCACCAGAGCCGGGAATCTCAACAGTCGCATAATCCATCTCCCTTGCTGACGCGCGATGCCGCCCGCCATTACGGCCACCGCGCTGCGATATTCCTTAGCGTAGCACCCCAGCCGCCAGCAGGCGCTTGCCGTCGAGGCGTCGTGGCAGCAGCGCGCGAATACCGCTAAGCTTCGGCCATGCAATTGATCCGCTACCGTCCGGGCGCGCCGCTCGACGACTACGTGGACTGCTTCTGGTGGTCGCGGCGTGACGCACCAGAGGCCTTCGGGGAGCACATGCTTCCGTCCGGCAGCGCCCAGATGATATTCGCGCTGCACGATTCCCCGATACTCTGCTTGCCGGGGTCCTCATCCCGGGATTCCCAGGTTTGGTCTCGCGGTATCGTGCATGGACCGCAATGGAGCTATTACAAATCCGGTCCAAAACCGGCGGGTGTCACCGCGGGCATCTCTTTTCGCGCCGGCGCGGCCGGCGCCATTCTGGGTTTTCCAGTTGCCGAACTCACGGATGGTCACGTACCCATCGATGCCGTATGGGGTGCTCGGGGCCTCGAGTTGCGCGAACGGTTGTTGGCGGCGCAAGGTGCAACGGCCGTCTTCCGTGCGCTTGCAACGGAGTTGCGTACCCGACTCGGGCGCCCGCTGCTGATCCATCCCGCGGTCGCACGGGCACTCGCGTTCCGTGCCGACATGTGGGCCTCTTCCCGCGTCGCCGAAATTCAACGAGCGGCCGGTTACAGTCCGAGACACTTTATCGCTCTGTTTCGCGCAGCGGTCGGGCTGACGCCCAAGCACTACTATCGGGTGAAACGATTCACGAACGTCGTGCGGCGACTCGCCGAAGGCAAAGTCGAGAGCCTGGCTGATCTTTCCGCGGAGGCCGGCTATTCGGACCAGGCGCATTTGACCCGGGAATTCCGCGAGTTCTCGGGCGTCTCGCCAACCAGATACCGCCCCAGAGGTGCAGCCAGTATCCTGCATCACCGGTTGCTGGACTAGATCGTGGGGCTGCGCGCGCAAGGTAACAAATATTCAAGAATCTCATGAATCCAATGCGGATGATCATGAACCTGGGACTTGAAAAACGCACGAGGAGGGTACAAAGATGGAAGTTCATGAGGTCTATCCGTATTTGCGGGTCCATAGCGCAGCCGAGGCTATCGACTTTTATGCACGGGCCTTTGGCGCCAAGGAGCTGTTTCGCTTGACGGAACCGAATGGCCGCATCGGTCACGCGGAGATCAAGATCGGGCCCACCACGGTCATGCTGGCGGATGAATATCCGGAACACGGCATTCAGGGACCTCGGTCCCTCGGCGGAACTACGTTTTCAATTCATCTGCACGTCGGTGACGTCGATCAAGCCTTCGAGCAGGTGGTCCGTGCCGGCGCCGCGGTCGTCCGCCCGCTGCAGAATCAATTCTACGGCGAACGTTCCGCCACTGTGCGCGATCCCTTCGGCCATGAGTGGCTGCTCGGTGGTCACATTGAGACCGTGACTCCGGAGGAAATGCAGCGGCGTTACACCGCCCTGTTCGAGGAGTAGGATCGAGGGGCCGGAACCGAGGCGGTGACCCCACTCGTGGGATATCACGGGGGTAAGGAATTAATGCTTGGGCGGTCCGCCGGTGGGCGCCCACTTGTCCGCGTATTGAAGAAGAAAACTCTGGGAAGCATCCACTGACATAGGCACGGAACGCGGCCTCCAGCTGTCATCGTGAATATCCATGTCCGCGTCGAACTCGATGTTGCCGCCGAACGGACTGTTGAAATACCAGAAGTAATTGGACCCGAGGATGTGCCGCCCCGGCCCCCAGAATGACTTGTAGCCTTTCCGGCTGAACTCCCAGCCAGCCTTGAGCACCTCGTTGGCACCGGCAAAGTGGAAGGTAAAGTGTTCCATGCCCCGGGGGGGCGCCTGGATCAAAAATAGCGTGTGATGATCGTGCGTGCCCTGCGGACGCATGAAGGGCCCAAGATTGGAGAAGCTATCCACGGTCCGGAAGCCGAGCCGTGCGGCGTAGAAATTCTCCGACTTCACCTTGTCCCGGGTGAACATCACCACATGGGACAACGTGTACGGGCGGATATCCGGTTCGTCGATGGTGGTGGCTGTAACGTTCATGCCGCGGCCCGGCGGTTGACCCGGGACATTGATGCCGTACCAAGGGCCGTCGATCGGACGGCGGCCGGTCACTTCGAAGGCAATGTGGTAGCCGTCGGCATCGGTGGACTGCAACAGACCGTTGGCCAACTCCTTAACGTCACGGTCCTTCGAGAGCTCGGCGCCAATCGCCTGCAGCGTCGCTTTATCGGCGACGCCGTAGCGGGTTTCGCGCAAACCCGGCTTGGCCGCGGTTGCCGGCAGCAAGCCGGGGTCCGATGAACGGCGAATCACGATGCCGGTGCCATCGAGAGCTTCATAGGTACCGCCGTGAGCGCCCTTCTCGACCACTTTCAGGCCGTAGTCCACCGCACATCGGTGTCCAGCGTCGACATCATCGATGCCAAACACCAGGAAATCAGGTCCAAGGATCTTCACTTTGACTCTCCCCGCGGCTCATAAACCGTCCGTAAACTTGCCATCAATCAGGATGAACGCGATGCGGCAAATCTTGCCCGAGCGATTTGCCCAGCCGTGGTTGGTACCGCGCTGGATGACAATGTCGCCCGTGCGCACCACAGTCTCCCCCTCATCCACGAGTAGCGTGATCTCGCCCTCGAGCACAATCCCGTAATCGATGGTCTGGGTACGGTGCATGTGGGGGTGGCGCGACTGGATGTCGGAGTGGGTGGAGGCGCCGGCAGCGCCGATCTCGGCAAAGTGCTTGCGGGCGGTCTTCGCATCCATCTGCAACATCTCCGGGGTCTCGGGCGGTATATCCAGCACCCTGATCCGCGTGCCGCGTGGAGGCGGTGCCAGGGTCAGCTGTGCCTCCGGCGGCTCTCCACTGCGACGGTCGATTGGCGCGGGCGTATCTCGGGTATTCCAAACTTCATAGAAAGTCGGGCCATTGTCCGACAGTACCTTCACGCGCTCAGGGGGTGCGTCGGATTGGATGATCGCGCGGCCGGCGTCATCGTGTCCGGTAACGACACGGCGAAAGGGTTTGGTCATCTGTTTTTCCTGAAGGTTCAAAAGCATATTAGGCTAGGGGCGGACTGACACTCCGAGTCAGATCGGCCATCAACGGTGTTCAAATATCTTCGCGCAGGGCGGCTTCCGATACCGCCATCAGCGTCTTCAGCGCCGCCGGATCTGCATGTGTCTGCTCCATCTGGCCGATGCGCACGGAATTCTCCACCACCAGTCGGCAGCGCTCCCAGCGGCGCTCTTCAAAGCGCACCAAGGCCCGCTCCACATCCGGTTCGCGTTCCAGCTCCTGACTCAACACCAGCGCATCCTCGATCGCGATACCGGCGCCCGAAGCCAGATGCGGTGTGGTAGCGTGCACTGCGTCACCGATCAGCAGAACACGGCCGCGATGCCAGGGACGTGGCAGCAGAATCGCCTCTAGTGGGCGAACGATGATGACGGATCGGTCTGACAAGCCGTCGCGCAGCGTGCCCAGCAGCCCCGAGAACGGCGCCATCAGCTGTTTGAGGCGCTGCCACTGCGTGGCCTCATCGATCCGGATTTTGTGCGGCTCGTGGATCAGCAGGAACATGTACATCTGTGTGGCAGAGGTGGGCATTACGCCAGCCGTCACGGATCCAGCCATGTAAAAGTGCACGCCATCGATGTCAGCAGGCCGGTCGGCGACCAGTCGCCAGCAATATTGCCCCGTGTAGATGGGTTGCGCCGCCGTGGGGAACACGAGACTGCGCACCGCCGAGAAGGCGCCATCCGCCGCCACCAGCAGGGTGTAATCGCGCGTCTGGCCATCGGTGGTCGTGACGCGTACCCCATCCGCGGTTTCCGTATAGGTCTCGAGCGTGACTCCCAACCGCACGGTCGCGCCCGAGGCGCGCGTCCGGCGCGAGAGAATATCGTGCAGCACGGGGCGCATGATGCCGCCGCCGGTGGGCATCCCCGGTTCGATCGGCTGCGCTGGAATTTCCGCCACCACGTGCCCGTTCGGCGCGCAAATTCGCACGCCCTTGTGGCTACCGAACCCGGATGCCAGCAATTCCTCGACCACGCCGAGCCGCTTACACGCCCGGTACGTCGGCGCCGTGATGCTGATACCTGCGCCATAGACCCGCCACTGCGGATCGATCTCGACAAGATCCACGGTCCAGCCGCGTTCTCGCATGCGAATCGCCAGCGACATGCCGGCAAAGCCTCCGCCTACGATCAGCAGACTTCGATTCGTCACTGGTTTTTCTTCCCGTGGGCGGCACGCCCATTGTCTTATGTCAATGCACAGTCTGTGCTGCGCTGCCTGTAACCTTGTACATCGACGCTTCTCTAATACCACAGACCAGAATCCACATTCTAATATTCCGACGATCAGGGTCCGTGGACAATAATTTAAGCTGCTACATGCGGCGGTCACTCGCCTGCAACGGCCATCCAACAGGCAAGAACTGATGGAAGTCGGTCTCAGGTATCCATTCGGACTTCATGTCTGAGGGCGCCATCTACTGGGTGAAATACCGGCGGTCCAATAGCGCCCCGACTTTCGTATAGCGTTCCTCCATTTCTGCTTTCGTCGTCTCCAAGAACTTCCTGAGGCCTGGGTCAGTTTCGAGCCCGATCATCACCCCGGTCAGATGACGTTGCTCGTTGAGCGTGTTGTAAAACATCAGCAGCGTTTCCCGCTCGAATTTGACACCGGTCTTGCCGACGAGCGGGGCGAAGTCTTTGGCCAGATCCTCGCCAATTGCTTTACGCTCGTCGCCCTCGATCTCGGACATTGTTACCGCGTCGATGCGCACGGCGGGATATTGCTTGGATAGCCTCTGCAGGGTGTCGGCCAGTTGCTGGTAGTAGCTGACCAGATCATTGATGACCCGCCCCGTCTCTTCAGGTTTGTCCTTGAACATCAAGATCCACTTTAGTTTAGGAATCCCACCGGCCTCTTGATAAAGCGTGCTATAGCCGATGGACAGCTGCGCGCGTGGCGCGCCCTGGATTGGAACGGGATTTCCGGCATCGGGATTTCTGGCATTGCCCAATTGGGTACAGGCCGCGAGCATTAGCAACAGTGCCGTCGCGACGACGCGAATCCGGGTTGGTCGCCGGGGTGCACGCAACGCTTTAGTGTGCATCGGCTGCTCTTGGTGCCTAGGGAGACGCGTCGGACAAACACTAGACATCGGCTTTCTCCGTCACACTATCCAAACGCAAGCGTTTGCGAGCCACCAGCGCGATGCACCTTGGTATAAACACGAAAGCGCTCGCATTGGCCTCGATCGTAGGGAATGTTCACCCGCTGCTCTGTACGGAAGCGAACCCGGGAGTTCGAATTGGTACGTCGATCAGCAAGAACCGATGCGCGATTCTACGGCATGGAAAACGATGGTGCGCCCGGAGAGATTCGAACTCCCGGCCTCCTGGTTCGTAGCCAGGCGCTCTATCCAACTGAGCTACGGGCGCATGCGGAAGGGCGCGCATATTACCATATCGACGCTCCCGCTCCAGCCGGCAGACGATAGGCTCACGGCGAGGTCGATCTGATTTAAAAGCCCGGAGAGATTACTCGGCGCTGCGCGCCTCGCCCCTTCGGGGCCGCCGTCGGCACAGCCTCCGGCGTTCAACTCGGCCTCGCCGCGGCCGAGTTGTCGAACTCCCGGCCTCCTGGTTCGTAGCCAGGCGCTCTATCCAACTGAGCTACGGGCGCATGCGGAAGGGCGCGCATAGTACCATATCGACGCTCCCGCTCCAGCCGGCCCACTCCTTAGCGCCCCCCTATTTAACGAACAGGGACAATTCGACGGACTCGGCCATGGCGCGGTATCCGGCATCATTCAGGTGCAGGTGGTCCCCGGGATCGAAGTCGGGTCGCAGCCGTGCGGGGTGCTCGGGATCGCGCGTGGCGGCGTCGAAATCGACGACCGCATCGAAGGCGCCGCCGCTGCGAATCCAGGCATTCAGCGCTTGTCGTTTGGATTCGTCCTCCTCGCGGTAATAGCGAGCACCCTCGTAGGGAGGCAGCGTGCAGCCAAGCACCTTGATGCCATGCTCGTGAGCACGGTCGATGAGCTGCCTGTCAGCGTCGATCAATTGCTGGGCGGTGACCGGCTCGGTGTCGCCGCGCCCGATGTCATTGATGCCCTCGAGCAGGCTCATCCATCTTACGCCGGGCTGACCCAGCACGTCGCGGTCGAACCGCGCCAGCGCGCTGGCGCCGTTGCCGTCATGCAGGAGCCGGTTGCCGCCGATGCCCATATTGGCTACCGCGAATCGGGCGGTGTTCTTGTGCGCTGACAGCCGGGCGCTCAGCACCGCGGGCCACGAGCTGTTGGCGTCATAGCTGGATCGCCAGCCTTCGGTAATGGAATCGCCCAAGGCGACGATCAGCTCGGTTGCCGGGTGAGCCGGCACGTCGAGTCCCACCAGCCAGTAATACATCGGCGTAGTTTGCGCACCGGCAATCTCGGCGGCGGCGCTGTCATCTCCAGCCGAGTTGATATACGTGGTATGCAGCCCGTTGTGTGCGGACGGCGGCCCGCTCTCGCCCGGTAGATACAGACTCACGGCGACGTCGCCCTGAACGGGAACGGCGAAATCGACGGGGTCGCTCAGGATCACCATGCCCGGACCGATGAGGGATCCGGCCTTTCCGTCGAAATGAACGGTGCGATCGGTGGCCGGATCGATTCGCGAGCCGGCCACGTGAATGGCCACATGGGCGCTGCCCACCATCACTGGCGCTGCGCCGAAAGGATTCGACAGCCGGATTCGCAGCCGGCGTCCGCCGATGCTGGTGTGCACGATCATTCGAACGGTTTGATCGTGGAAGCCGTGCGCATTGTACGACAACGTCACCGGGTCCGGTCCCTGGCGCGGTGTTCCGGGCGGAGCCGGGGGCGGTGGCGGCGGCAGCGGCTGTTGAATGAGCGGCTGGGCATTGGTCCAGCTCGCAACCCAATATTCCTGGCTGGGGCCCGCGAACGCCGCAGCGGCGAACATCAAGAGCAAACCGGTAATCGCCTTCACGGATTGAATCTCCTCTCGCTGACAGGCACGCCGCGGTGGAACTCGAGCCACTCGGCGGCGCCGGCGAGCGCCTCGCGATTGAGCCGGCAGTGACGATACTTGCCCACCCGTTCATTGGAAATGAGCGACGCCCTCTCCAACACCTTGAGGTGCCGCGAAATGGCGGGCAGCGACATCGCAAAGGGCTCCGCGAGCTCCCCGACGGTGGCAGCGCCCCGGGCCAGGCGGATCAGGATTGCCCGGCGCGTCGGATCGCCCAGGGCGGCGAAGATGTCGTCTATGGCGTTCATTTACACGCATCGTTAATTAACGCCTTGGTTAAGTCAAGTACGGACGCCCAAATACCTTCGGGGGATCCTGTTGAGGGGGATTTCGCTGCGTGCAGCTCTGAGGCGGAGAGGGAGGGATTACTCGGCGCTGCGCGCCTCGCCCCTTCGGGGCCGCCCGTCGGGCGTTATCCCCGCTTCGTGGCCGCGACGGCCGCCTGATGCTGGCCGACGAGAATTTACGTCGCGTTTGGCGGAGAGGGAGGGATTACTCGGCGCTGCGCGCCTCGCCCCTTCGGGGCCGCCCGTCGGGCGTTGTCCCCGCTTCGTGGCCGCGACGGCCGCCTGATGCTGGCCGACGAGAATTTACGTCGCGTTTGGCGGAGAGGGAGGGATTCGAACCCTCGATGGGCTTTTGACCCATACGCCCTTAGCAGGGGCGCGCCTTCGACCACTCGGCCACCTCTCCGGCGGGGTTCCATGAGCCCGTTCGCGGGAGCGCCGGATGATACCCGCCGCAGCCCGGCGCGGTAAAGCTGAAGGTGGACGCGATCGTTAAAGGAGAGAATCAGACGTCGCCGGTGACCTTGGCGGCAGGCTGGGCAGGCTTGGAATCGCCGTCTTCTTCGCGCTTGATGCGCTCATAGATCTCTTCGCGATGTACGGCGACGTCCTTCGGAGCATTCACGCCAATGCGCACCTGATTGCCCTTCACGCCAAGGACAGTTACGGTGACTTCATTGCCGATCATCACGGTCTCGCCTACTCGTCTCGTCAATATCAGCATTGGCCGACTCCTGGCGTTCGTGGCCCGCTTGCGTCGCATCCGGTTGCGATGCAACCAGTCTTCACCCGACCACTTCCGGTGTTCGTCCCGAAGCTGGTTATCGGGTCCGGCGCAGAAATATTTAGCGCTGAATATTTAGTGCGGCCAAGGATACAAGAAAAGCCCCCCAAAAGGTCGAATCAGCAGATCTAATTCACCTGGATTTGACCGATTCAGGGGACGGGATTCGCCAGGCGGCTGCGCACCATCGCCTCCAATTCGGCCAGGGCGGCCCCGAGATGTTCCGGCTGAGTTCCCCCAGCTTGTGCGAAATCCGCCCGTCCGCCTCCGCGGCCGCCGACCTTCGCGGCCACGGCGCCGACGATGTCGCCGGCCTTGATCCTTCCGATCAGATCCGCCGACACCCCGGAAACCAGCACCGCGCGGCCATCCTGCACCGTCGCGAGCACGATCACCGATGAGCCCAGCCGGCTCTTGAGCCGGTCGAGCGCATCGCGCAGCGACTTCGCGTCGGCGCCTTCGATTTGAGCCGCCAACACCTTGACGCCGCCGACGTCGACGGCTTGCAGGGACAGATCGCCGCCCTGGCCGCTGGCGAGCTTCGACTTGAGCTGCTGGACCTCCTTTTCGAGGCGGCGCGAACGTTCGACGAGTTCGCGCACCTTTTCGTCCACGTCCTCGCGGCTGCCGCGCAACAACCCGGCCACATCGCGCAGAATCTGGTCGGTGCGCACCACCCAGTCGTAAGCCGCCTGACCGGTCACCGCTTCAACGCGCCGCACGCCGGCGGCGACGCCGGACTCGCCGATGATCTTGAAGAATCCGATGTCGCCGGCGCGCGCCACGTGCGTGCCGCCGCACAGTTCCATGGAGAAGTCGCCGATCGTCAGCACCCGCACGTCGCTCGAATACTTCTCCCCGAACAGCGCCATGGCACCCGCGGCCACGGCATCGTCGAAAGCCATCACACGGGTCTCGGCAGGCGCATTCCCGCGGATCGCCGTATTGACCAGCTCCTCCACGCGGCGCAGCTCCGCGGGCGTCACCGCCTGGGTGTGCGAGAAATCGAAGCGCAGGCGGTCCGGCGCCACCAGCGAGCCTTTCTGCAGCACGTGCTTGCCGAGGACCTCGCGCAGGGCGGCATGCAGCAGATGCGTGGCGGAATGATTGAGCGCGATGGCGTTGCGCCGGTCGGCATCCACCCTCGCCTCGACCGTGTCCCCCACCCGAAGCTCGCCCCGCTCCAGTGCGCCGACATGGGCGTGCGAGGCGCCGAGCTTCTGCGTGTCGCTGACCACGAAGCGCACGCCGGCTCCGATGAGTTCGCCGGCATCGCCCATCTGGCCGCCGCTTTCCGCATAGAAGGGCGTGTGATCCAGCACGACCTGTCCTTCCTGGCCGGGTCGCAGTTCATCCACCAGTGCACCGTCGAATATGAGCGCCGTCACCCGGCCGGTTTCGCTCAGCAGCTCATAGCCGGAGAAATCCGTCTTTCCCTGGAGCTGTATGGTGCCGCGCAGATCCGTGCCGAACTTGCTGGCCGCCCGGCCGCGCCCGCGCTGTGCTTCCATGGCGGCATCGAAACCCGCCTGATCCAAGGTGAGACCGCGCTCGCGGGCGACGTCGGCCGTCAAATCGAGCGGAAAGCCGTAGGTGTCGTACAGTTTGAACACGATTTCGCCCGGAATGACCTTCGACTTGAGCTTGGCGGTTTCCGCGTCGAGCAGCGCCATCCCGGTCGTGAGCGTCTCGGCGAATCGCCCCTCCTCCTGTGCGAGCACCTGCATGGCGCGCAGCTCTCCCGCCGCCAACTCGGTGAAATAACCGCCCATCCCGCGCACCACGCTCGGCACCAGCTTGTGAAAGAAGGGCTGCGTCTGGCCGAGCTTGTAGCCGTGGCGGATGGCGCGCCGGATGATCCGCCGCAGCACGTAGCCGCGGCCTTCGTTGGACGGCACCACGCCATCGATGATGAGAAAGGTGCAGGCGCGGATGTGATCCGCGATCACGCGCAGACTGGAGGACTGCAAATCCTGCGTGCCGGTGGCCTCCGCGGCGGCATGGATCAGACTTCTGAACAGGTCGATGTCGTAATTGCTGTGCACGCCCTGCATGACGGCCGCGACGCGCTCCAGACCCATGCCGGTGTCGACCGACGGTTTCGGCAGCGGCGTGAGCGTGCCGTCGGCCGAGCGTTCGTACTGCATGAACACGAGGTTCCAGATCTCCACGAATCGATCGCCGTCCTCGTCGGCCGATCCGGGCGGTCCGCCGGGTATCTCCGGACCATGATCGTAGAAGATCTCGCTGCACGGGCCACAGGGGCCGGTCTCCCCCATTGCCCAAAAATTCGAATTCTCGCCCATGCGCGTGCAGCGGGTTGGATCGACATGGATCTCCTCGGTCCAGATGCGTTCCGCCTCGTCGTCCTCGGTGAATACCGTCACCCACAGGCGATCCTTCGGAATGCCGAGCGTGCCGGTCACGAAGTTCCAGGCAAAGTGGATGGCCTCGCGCTTGAAATAGTCGCCGAAGCTGAAATTGCCGAGCATCTCGAAAAACGTGTGGTGGCGCGCGGTGTAGCCCACATTCTCCAGATCGTTGTGCTTGCCGCCGGCACGCACGCAACGTTGCGAGGTTGCCGCGCGCGAATAGTTGCGCACCTCCTTGCCGAGGAACAGATCCTTGAATTGCACCATGCCGGCGTTGGTGAACAGCAGGGTCGGGTCGTTGCCGGGCACGAGCGAACTCGATGGCACCACCCTGTGGCCATTCTTGCGGAAGAACTCCAGGAAGCTCGCCCGGATATCCGAGGTCGTCATCATTTTCAATCCAGCATCGCGTCTCATGGCTCTTCGTCGTCTGTACCGAGGTTTGTGTCAAAGCCTAAGGCGGTTCTGATCTGGGCGCTCGTGAATCCGCGGTAACCCAGGAACAGGACCTGGCGCCGCCGGTCGGCCGGCAATTCGGGCGGCCGTGCGCCGAATTTCTTCTGCCTGACCTTCTGCAAACTCCCGATCCACTCGGGAAATGCGCCCAGGCAATTCTCCACCAGCGCGCCCTGCAGGCCCACCCGGCGCAATTCCGCCCGGATCCGCAACGGCCCCTGGCCGCGGGCTGCATGATAAACCACGAAGTTCTCGACGTAGCGGCGGTCGTTGAGCAAATTTTCGCTCTGCAGGCGCTCGATCAGCGGGTCCACCACCGCCTTGTCGTAGCCCTTGTCCTGCAATTTGCGCCGCAAATCCTCGGATGAGTGGTCGCGGCGCGACAGCGCGTCGAGCGCGGCCGCCCGCGCAGCACGTCCATCCTGCGGCTCCATGCCCGGGCGACGCAGGGGGCTTACGCCTCCTTGGCGTCGTTGCCGCGGTTCATGGTGGCCTTCTCCGGAATCAGTTTGGTGCGGATCTGCGTTTCGATGTCGTTGGCGATCTCGGGGTGCTGTTGCAGGAAGATCCGAGCGTTGTCCTTGCCCTGTCCGATGCGCTCGCCCTTGTAGCTGTACCAGGATCCGGATTTCTCCACCAGATTGTGCAGCACACCGATTTCGATGAGTTCACCCTCCTTGGAAATGCCGGTTCCGTACATGATCTCGAACTCGGTTTCGCGGAACGGCGGAGCCACCTTGTTCTTGACCACCTTGACGCGGGTCATCGAGCCGACGACCTCCTCGCCGTTCTTGATGGCGCCGATTCGCCGGATGTCCATTCGCACGGAAGAGTAGAACTTCAGCGCATTGCCGCCGGTGGTGGTCTCCGGGTTGCCGAACATCACCCCGATCTTCATGCGGATCTGGTTGATGAAAATGACGATGGTGTTCGAGCGCTTGATGTTGCCGGTCAATTTGCGCAGCGCCTGCGACATGAGCCTTGCCTGCAACCCCATGTGCTGATCGCCCATTTCGCCCTCGATCTCCGCCTTGGGCGTCAGCGCCGCCACCGAGTCGACCACCACGACGTCGACGGCGCCGGATCGCACCAGCATGTCGGTGATTTCGAGCGCCTGCTCGCCGGTGTCGGGCTGCGACACCAGCAGATCATTGACCTTGACCCCCAGCTTCTCGGCGTAAACCGGATCGAGGGCGTGCTCGGCATCGACGAATGCCGCAGTACCGCCATGGCTCTGCGCCGAGGCGATGATCGCCAGGGTGAGCGTGGTCTTGCCAGAGGATTCCGGTCCGAAGATCTCGATGACCCGGCCGCGCGGAATGCCGCCCACGCCGAGTGCGATGTCGAGTCCGAGCGAACCGGTGGGAATGGTGTCGACCTCATAGGTCGCGCCCGCGTCTCCCAGACGCATGACGGAGCCCTTACCGAATTGTTTTTCGATTTGACTCAGCGCAGCCGCGAGTGCTTTTTTACGATTCTCATCCATGGGGAGTCCTCGACGAAGTGTAAGCGCATTATTTCATATTCAGCGGGCCGCGCTCACCTCATATGCATCCGAATCGAGGAGATTTTCTAAGTCGGCGATTCATCCAGTAGTGGCCATGCCTCGACTACTGTATAGACCCGCTCGTCGCCGGCGCCGTCGGCACGCATCAAACACAACTGGCGGCAGCTCCAGTGGAATGCGCAGATCGCAGGCAGGGCGGGCGTTTGCGACACCTTCCTCGCCAGCGTGACATGCGGCCGCAGCCGCTTCGGATTCAGGGCAAAATCGCCGGCGGCCAGATCCGCGTGCAGATGCTGCCATAATTCCTGCAGCGCAGGCGGTATGACGCGGGCCGCCGCCACCACGACCTCGGGTTTTGGCCAGTATTCATAGGCGTCGAAGCACGCATCGCTGCGCCGCGCGCGCTGCGCGCGGCCGATGCCGCGCAGCGCCACCTCCTGCCCGGCGGCAACGTCGCCGACGAAGGCAACGGTGATGTGATAGTTAACCGCCGCCACCGGCCGGACGTCGGGACCGAGATCCAGATCCGCCGCGGCCGCGGACATCCGCGCCCGCTCGGCGGTGTCGGGCATCAAGGCGAAGAACAGGCGGATTGATGCGCTAGCCACGATTACAACGCGAGCAAACCCTGCAGCGCGAGCCGCACGGTCTTGCGCCGCACCGCCTCGCGGTCGCCGCGGAAATGCCGCAGCTGCACGATGGCGCACGGCGCACGTGCGCCGCGGCTCATCCAGCACAGCCAGACGGTTCCGACCGGTTTGCCGGGCGTCGCGCCGCCGGGTCCGGCGATTCCGCTCACCGCCACCGCCATCCCGGCCCGGCTGCGCCGCAGCGCGCCGGCCGCCATCGCCCGCACCACCGGCGCGCTCACCGCACCATGCGCTTCCAGAACCGCGCGCGGCACACCGAGACTGCGCCGCTTGGCCTCATTGCCGTAGGTGACGAAGCCTTCGCCGAACCATTGCGAGCTGCCGGCGACATCCGTCAGCGCCTTGGCGATCCAGCCGCCGGTGCACGATTCGGCCGTCGTCACGCTGCGCCCCATGGCGAGCAGCCGGCGTCCGACGCGCGTGGCCAGTGCCCGCAATTGCCGATCGGTGATTTTCATGGACGAGTAATGTACTTCCTCGGCGAACCCCTACAATAGCCCGCGATGAATCTTTTTGAATCCCACACCCCCATGATGCAGCAGTACCTGCGCATCAAGGCATCCCACCCCGATACCCTGCTCTTCTATCGCATGGGCGATTTCTACGAGATGTTCTACGACGATGCGCGTCGCGGGGCCCAATTGCTCGATATCGCACTCACCCAGCGGGGCAGCTCGGCCGGCGCCGCCATTCCCATGGCCGGTGTGCCGGCCGCCGCGCTCGACACCTACCTGGCGCGGCTGGTGCGCAAGGGTGAATCGGTGGCCATCTGTGAGCAGCGCGGCGAACCCGGCAAGCTCAAGGGCCCGCTGGAGCGCGAAGTCGTGCGCATCGTCACCCCCGGCACCCTCACCGACGAGGCGCTGCTCGAGGAGCGCCGCGACACCTTACTCGCAAGCCTGTACGGTGCGGATGGAAGCTTCGGCCTGGCATGGCTCGACCTGTCGTCCGGACGCCTGAGCGTGACGCAAGTGGCCGGAATCGAGGCACTCGAGGCGGAAATCGAGCGCTTGCGCCCCGCCGAGCTGCTGGTGGCGGATGATGCCCGTGACGCCCTGGCCGCCGCCCTGGGCGCGGAACGCCCCTGGCGCTCGCGCTCGCCCTGGCAGTTCGACGAATCGTCGGCCAGTCGCGCACTCGCCGAACAGTTCCAAACCCGCGATCTTGCCGGATTCGGCTGCGCCGATAAGCCGCTCGCCATCGCCGCCGCCGGCGCCCTGCTCGCCTACGTGCGCGAGACCCAGAAATCGGCGCTGCCGCATCTGCGTGCCATCGTCACCGAGGAGCGCGAAGGCGCGCTGCTGATGGATGCAGCCACGCGCCGCAATCTGGAGCTCGACCAGAGCGTGGCGGGTCGGCCGGACCTCACCCTGGCGGGGGTCTTCGACCGCACCGCCACGGCGATGGGCGGCCGGCAGCTGCGCCGCTGGCTGCACCGGCCGCTGCGCGATCACGCCAGCCTGAACGCACGCTACGATGCGGTCGCGAGCCTGCTCGGCCGCAGCGCAGCGCTCGAGGCCCCGCTGCGCGCCATCGGCGACCTGGAGAGGATCCTCGCGCGGGTGGCCTTGCGGTCGGCGCGGCCGCGGGATTTGTCGCAATTGCGTGCGGCGCTCGCCGCGCTGCCGGGCTTGCACGCGGCGCTCGAGGGCATCGACTGCGCACTGCTGCGGCTGCTGAAAGCCGATCTGGGAACGCATGCGGACGAGCACGCGCTGCTCGCGCGCGCGCTCGCCGAGTCGCCGCCGCACGTGCTGCGCGACGGCGGCGTCATCGCCGCGGGTTACGATGGCGAACTCGACGAGCTGCGCCTGATCAGCGGCAATACCGAGGAATACCTGCTCGAGCTGGAGCGCCGGGAACGCGAACGCAGCGGCCTGTCGAGCTTGAAGCTCGGTTACAACCGGGTGCAGGGCTTTTTCATCGAGGTGAACCGCAGCCAGGCGGACAGGGTGCCGCCCGACTACGTGCGCCGGCAAACCGTCAAGTCGGCCGAACGGTTCATCACCCCCGAACTCAAGTCGTTCGAAGACAAGGTGCTCGGGGCGCGGGACCGGGCGCTCGCGCGCGAGCGCGAACTGTACGAGGGATTGCTCGATGCGTTGATCGCGCGTCTGCCGGCACTGCTGTGCACGACGGCGGCGATCGCCGACATCGACGTGCTCGCGTGCTTCGCCGAGCGGGCAGCGGCACTCGACTGCGTGCGGCCGGAACTGAGCGCGGAGCCCGTGCTGCTGATCGAGGGCGGCCGGCATCCGGTGGTGGAGTGCGCCGCCGGTGAGCCGTTCGTGCCGAATGACCTGCGTCTCGAGGATTCGCGTCGCATGCTGATCATCACGGGTCCGAACATGGGCGGTAAGAGCACCTACATGCGTCAGACCGCGCTGATCGCCATCCTGAGCCACGCCGGCTGCTACGTGCCCGCCAAACGCGCGGTGTTGGGGCCGCTCGACCGGATCTTCACCCGCATCGGCGCCTCCGACGACCTGGCGGGCGGCCGCTCGACGTTCATGCTGGAGATGACCGAGACGGCGAACATCCTCCACAATGCCACCGACCGCAGCCTGGTGTTGATGGACGAGGTCGGCCGCGGCACGAGCACCTTCGACGGCTTGTCGCTCGCCTGGGCCTGCGCGGCGCACATCGCGACGCAGATCCGCGCGTTCACCCTGTTCGCCACCCATTATTTCGAACTCACCAGCCTAGCCGGCGAGGCGCCCGGCGTCGCCAACGTGCACGTGCAGGCGATCGAGCACGGCGAGAAGCTCGTGTTTCTGCACAGCGTGCGGGAGGGACCCGCCAACCAGAGCTATGGCCTGCAGGTGGCGGCACTCGCGGGGATACCGAAATCCGTGACGGCGGCGGCGCGCCGCTATCTGACCGAGCTGGAGCGCGAGCGCGATGCCCTGCGCAAATCCGCCTCGCCGCAATCCGAGCTGCCGCTGTTCGCGCCGGCGCCCGCCGGCGCCGCACTCGAAGCGCTGCGCGCAGCCGATCCGGAGTCCTTGAGTCCGCGCGAAGCGCTGGATCTGGTGTTTCGGCTGAAACAGCTCGACGGTTGATCCTGCCCTCAGGGCGCAAATCTGCCGGCCCGCAGGAAGGCCGCCGTCTGGCGGACCACGGCGCCCGAAAACAGCATGCCGCTGTGGCTGACCTTCAGCACCCGGTGTTCGGTGGCACCCGCCAGCCGCGTCTCCCCGACAGTGACCACACCATCATTGGGTGCCGGCAGAGAAACGAGCAGGCGGCCTAGGCCGACCGACACCTCGCCGGCGATCACGCCGAGGTCGCGCCCGCCGTTCCAGCGGCGCGGCGCCTGCTCGAGCACCTCTTCGCGCATGCCTCGGCCCAACAGGCGCCGGCCGAACGGCAGGCGCGCCAGTGCCTGCGCCGCGCGGCTGCCACACAGCGGGGATCCGAGCAGCACGATGCGTCCCGGCGCCGGCGGCCGGCCGTTCGCGAACAGCGCTTCCTGGAACAATTTGAGGATCACCAAACCGCCCAAGCTATGGCCGACCAGATGCAAGCGGTCGGCGCTGCAGCTGCCGATTAAGCGGCCGAGGGCGGCGGCATTGTCCGCCATGCCTGCCGACACGGAAGGATAGGAGAAGACCCGATTCTCCGCCGCGAGTTCATGCGCGAGCCGGCGGCGCAGCCAGAAGGCTTCGCGACCGGTCATCCACAGGCCGTGCACGAATACCAGGACGCTGCTCACCGCACATCCGCCCGGCTCTGCGCAACGCGCAACTGTTCGATTACGGCGCGATTGGTGTGCGAGGAGACCGCGGCGGCGGCCTCGGTCCCCGCGAGCCAGCGATACTGCACGTGCTCCGTCGGACTCAAGGTCACCGGGACCCGATCCGGCAGGCTGAGCGCAAAGGCATGCTCGAGGTTGCGCGTCACGCCGGGCGCGTAGATGCGCCCGAAGGACGGCAAAATGTCGTAGGTCTGGGCCAGGTGAAGGTCCATGAGCCGACCGGCGGTGATGCCGGTCTCCTCGGCCACTTCGCGCGGCGCCGCCTGGCCGGGCAGCTCCCCCCATTCGAGGCTGCCGGTCACCGATTGCCAGAAACCCGGCGGCTTGCGGCGTTCGAGCAGCAGGAAATCGCCGCCCGCGGTGTAGATCACGATCAGCACCGATTCCGGCCGCCGGTACTGCGGCGTCGGCATTATTCGACCTTGAGCGGCGCGCGAACCCGGATGTGCAGTTCCCGCAGTTGCGCCTCGCTGACCTCGGTGGGTGCATCCATCATCAGGCAGGCGGCGGTCTGCGTCTTCGGAAAGGCGATCACGTCGCGAATGCTGTCGGTGCCGGCCATCAGCATCGCGAGCCGGTCCAGGCCGAAGGCGATGCCGCCGTGCGGCGGGGCGCCGTACTTGAGTGCATCGAGCAGAAATCCGAATTTCTGGCGCGCTTCCTCCGGCGTGATGCCGAGCAGATCGAACACCGTGGACTGCAGCTCCTGGTTATGGATACGCACCGAGCCGCCGCCGATCTCCGAGCCGTTCAGCACCATGTCATAGGCCTTGGCCACCGCCTCGCCGGGACTCGCCGCGAGGGCCGCGTAATCCGGGTCCAGCGGACTGGTGAACGGATGGTGCATGGCGGCCCAGCGCTTCGCGTCGGCATCCCATTCGAACATCGGAAAATCCACCACCCATAGGGGACGCCAGCCGGCAACCGCCAACTTCAGGTCGTGGCCGACCTTCAGGCGCAGCGCACCCAGCGCATCGCTTACGATCCTGCCGCTGTCGGCGCCGAAGAAGATTAGATCCCCGTCCTTGGCCGCGGTGCGCTCGAGAATGCCCTTGACGGCGGCATCGCTCAGAAATTTCAGGATCGGCGACTGCAGCCCGTCGCGGCCCTTCGCCGTCTCGTTGACCTTGACGTAGGCGAGCCCCTTCGCCCCGAAGCGCGCCACATAGGCGGTGTAATCGTCGATCTCCTTGCGCGTGAACCTGCCGCCCTGCGGCACGCACAGCGCCGTCACGCGGCCGTTCGGGTCGGCCGCAGGGCCGGCGAACACCTTGAATTCGCAGCCCCGGACCAGATCGGCGACGTCGATGAGCTCGAGCTCGATGCGCAGATCCGGCTTGTCCGACCCGTAGCGGCGCATGGCTTCTAAATAGCTCAGACGCGGCAGCGGCGCCGGCAGCTGCACGCCGAGCACCTGCTTGAACAGATGCACGATCAAGCCTTCCATCAGATCCTGGATCTGCCGCTGGTCGAGGAACGAGGTCTCGATGTCGAGCTGGGTGAATTCCGGCTGGCGCTCGGCGCGCAGATCCTCATCCCGGAAGCAGCGCACGATCTGATAATAGCGGTCAAAGCCGGCGATCATGAGCAGCTGCTTGTAAATCTGCGGCGACTGCGGCAGCGCAAAGAACTTGCCCGGATGGGTGCGGCTCGGCACCAGGTAATCGCGCGCCCCCTCCGGCGTCGCCTTCGACAGCATGGGGGTCTCGATGTCGATGAAACCGGCATCGTCGAGATAGGCGCGCATGGCGCGCGTGATTCGATGCCGAAGCATCAGCCGTTCGCGCATGTCCTCTCGGCGCAGATCGAGGTAGCGGTAGCGCAGGCGCACCTCTTCGCTCACGTGCTCGTCCAATTGGAACGGCAGCGGCTCCGAGCGGTTCAGGATCTTAAGATCGCGGCACAGCAGCTCCACCAGACCGGATTTCAGATGCGTGTTGGCGGTGCCGGGCGGCCGCGCACGCACCAACCCCGTCACTTCGAGCACGAACTCGTTGCGCACGCGCTCGGCCGTGGCGAATACGGCGGCATTGTCGGGATCGAACACCACCTGCAGTAGACCCGTGCGGTCGCGCAGGTCGACGAAAATGACGCCGCCGTGGTCGCGCCGGCGGTGCGCCCAGCCGGCCACCGTGACGGTCTGGCCGATCAGGGGTTCGCCGACATCGCCGCAATATTGAGTGCGCATAAGCGTGTGAACGATCGGAAGGAAAGCGCGCGATGCTAAGGCTTAGCCGGGCGGCGGGCAAGGCCCGCGGCCGTCAGCGCCGGCGCTTTGCCTTGGCGACGGAGGCCTTGACCGGTTTCTTGTGCTTGACCCGGGCCGCCGCGCCGCGCTTTGCGATCTTGGCCGGCGCGCGTTTCTTGGCGGCGGGCGGGGCGGTTTTGTCGGCGGCCTTCTCAGGCTTGGTGTCGGCGGCCGCTTTTTCCGCGGGCTTCGCATCCTTGGCCGCCGTCTCCACGGCGTCCTTGCCCTCCTTCTTTTCTTCCTTCGCCGCCTCCGGTTCGGGCCGATCGGCAAGATTACGCTTGTCGTCCTGGTCGGACTTGAAGTCGGTCTCGTACCAGCCGGCGCCCTTCAGGCGAAACACCGGCGCGGACATCAGGCGCGTGAGCGATGACTTGCCGCATTCGGGGCATTTCTTCAGCGGGGATTCCGTGATCTTCTGCATGGCCTCCAGGGCATGGCCGCAGTTTTTGCACTCATATTCGTAGAAAGGCATGTCTGTCCTCGCGGTGCACGCCGATCGCAGTATAGCGAAGAGCCGGGCCGCATCGCAGCCTCAATGCAGCCGCTCCTTCTCGAACACCAGCTGGTCGCGCTTGAGTTTCGCGATCACCCGGTCGCCGGACACGAAGTCACCCATCAGAATCCGCTGCGCGAGCGGATTCTCGATCTGCGACTGGATCGCGCGCTTCAGGGGCCGCGCACCGTACACGGTGTCGAATCCCGCCTCGCCGATCTTGTCGCGCGCATCCTCATCCAGGCGCAGCTGGATGTTGCGCTCCGTGAGACGCTGCCGCAGGCGTCCGAGCTGGATGTCCACGATGGCGCGGATTTGCTCGCGGCCGAGCGGGTGGAACACCACGATGTCATCGACCCGGTTGATGAACTCCGGCCGAAAGTGCTGCGTCACGACCTGCATGACGGCCGCCTTCATCTTGGCGTAGTTCGCCTCGCCGGCGAGCTCCTGGATCACCTGGCTGCCGAGATTCGAGGTCATGATCACCACGCAATTGCGGAAATCCACGGTGCGGCCCTGGCCGTCCGTCAGCCGGCCGTCGTCGAGAACCTGCAGCAGCACGTTGAACACATCCGGATGCGCCTTTTCGATTTCATCGAGCAGGATCACCGAATACGGCCGCCGGCGCACCGCCTCGGTGAGATAGCCGCCCTCCTCGTAGCCGACGTAGCCCGGCGGTGCGCCGATCAGCCGCGCGACCGAGTGCTTCTCCATGAATTCCGACATGTCGATGCGCACCATCGCGTCTTCGGTGTCGAACAGGAATTCGGCCAGCGCCTTGCACAGTTCGGTCTTGCCGACGCCGGTCGGCCCGAGGAACAGGAACGAGCCGCTCGGCCGATGCGGATCGGACAGACCCGCGCGCGTGCGGCGGATGGCGTCCGCCACCGCCTTGACCGCCTCGGCCTGACCGACGACGCGTGCGCCGAGCACCTCCTCCATGCGCAGCAGCTTGTCGCGCTCGCCTTCGAGCATGCGCGAGACCGGTATGCCGGTCCACTTGGAGACGATTTCGGCGATTTCCGCTTCGGTCACCTGGTTGCGCAGCAGTTGATTCGGCTTCTGTTCGACCTCGAGCGCCTTGGCGAGCTTCTGTTCGAGCTCGGGAATGCGGCCGTATTGCAGCTCCGACATGCGGCCGAGATCCTGCGCGCGTCGCGCGGTGTCGAGATCCTGGCGGGCGCGCTCCAGATCCTCCTTGATGTGGGCCGCACCCTGTACGCTGGCCTTCTCCGCCTTCCAGACCTCTTCGAGGTCCGAGTATTCCTTTTCCAGCCCGTGCAGCGTCTCCTCGAGCGTGCTGAGGCGCTTGCGCGACGCCTCGTCCGTCTCCTTCTTGAGCGCCTCACGTTCGATCTTCAACTGGATGATGCGCCGGTCGAGCTTGTCGAGGGCCTCGGGTTTGGAGTCGATTTCCATGCGGATGAGCGAGCCGGCCTCGTCGATCAGATCGATGGCCTTATCGGGCAGCTGGCGGTCGGAAATGTACCGGTGCGACAGCGTCGCAGCCGCCACGATGGCCGGATCGGTGATCTCCACGCCGTGGTGGACCTCATAGCGCTCCTTCAATCCGCGCAGGATCGCGATCGTGTCCTCGACCGAGGGCTCCTCGACCATGACTTTCTGGAAGCGCCGCTCCAGCGCCGCGTCCTTCTCGATGTACTTGCGGTATTCGTCCAGCGTGGTCGCACCGACGCAGTGCAGTTCGCCGCGCGCCAATGCGGGTTTGAGCATGTTGCCGGCATCCATGGCGCCCTCCGCCTTGCCGGCGCCGACCATGGTGTGCAACTCATCGATGAACAGTATGATCTGGCCCTCCTGCTTGGCCAGATCCGCGAGCACCGCCTTCAGGCGTTCCTCGAATTCACCGCGAAATTTGGCACCGGCGATGAGCGAGCCCATGTCGAGCGCGAGGATGCGCTTGTTGCGTAGCCCCTCGGGAACCTCGCCGTTGATGATCCGCTGCGCCAGGCCCTCGACGATGGCGGTCTTGCCGACGCCCGGTTCGCCGATGAGCACGGGATTGTTCTTCGTGCGCCGCTGCAGCACCTGGATGGTGCGGCGGATCTCATCGTCGCGCCCGATCACTGGGTCGAGCTTGCCCTGGCTGGCGCGTTCGGTCAGATCGATGCTGTATTTCTCGAGCGCCTGGCGATTCTCCTCGGCGCCGGCGTCCTCCACCTTGGCGCCCCCGCGCACATCGTCGATCGCCTTCTCCAGCGCCGCTTTCGAGGCCCCGCAGGCCTTCAGCGCACGGCCGAGTTCGCCCCGGTCCTCGCAGGCGGCCAGCACGAACAGTTCGCTCGAGATGAATTGATCGCCGCGTTGCTGGGCGAGCTTGTCGGTCACGTTGAGCAGTTTGTTGAGGTCGTTGCCGAGCAGCACCTCGCCACCCGCGCCCTCCACCTTGGGCGTGCGGTCGAGCGCGCCCGCGATCTCCGAGCGCAGCTTGGCGACGTTGACGCCGGATTTCTCGAACAGCGGCCGCGCGGTGCCGCCCTGCTGATCGAGCAGCGCCGCCATCAGATGCACCGGTTCGATGTATTGGTGATCGCGGCCGACCGCCAGCGACTGGGCGTCCGCCAGGGCCGCCTGGAACTTGGTCGTGAGCTTGTCCGTTCGCATAGCAACACCCATGGGGACTTTAGGCCCCGCTGGGGACCTATCTGGGGTGCGCTGCGGCCAATTCAACGGTCCGGGGGGCCCTGCAGCCAAATCAGCGTGGCCTGCCGGCCGCTGCGCCCATCGCGCCGATGGGAGTAGAAGCGACCGGCGCCCTCAAAGGTGCATTCGGTGCCGCCGTGGATGCGCTCGAGCCCGGCCGCGCAGAGCCGCTGGCGCACGATGCGGGACAGATCCGCCATGAACCGGCCGCGGGCATTCGCGGCAAAGGCGGCGGCGGCGTCCGGATCCGCGCGGATCATCGCCGTGCGCACCTCGGCGCCCACCTCGTAATGGGCGGGTCCGATGGCCGGGCCGAGCCATGCCGACAGGGTCCTGGGCGCGACGCCCAGCGCCGCGATGGTCGACTCCAGGATCCCGGCGGCCAGCCCGCGCCAACCCGCATGCGCCGCCGCCACCACACTGGCGTCGTCCGCCGCCAGCAGCACCGGCACACAGTCCGCGGTGAGTATGGCGCACACCCGGCCCGAGCGGCGGGTGTAGGCCGCATCCGCTGCGGCGGCCGGTTCGCCCGCGTCCAGATCAGCCACCGCGGTGCCATGGACCTGGCGCAGCCACACCGGCTCCGACGGCAGGGCGGCGGCCGTCCGCAGGCGCCGTCGATTCTCGGCCACCGCATCGGGCGCATCGCCGACGTGATCCGCGAGATTGAGCGATTCATAGGGTGCGGCGCTCACGCCGCCGATTCGCTGCGTCGACAGGGCGCGCACCCGGGGCGGCGCGGCCCAATCCGGCGCCATGAAGCACACGCTCAATCGGGCTCACCCCGGGCTTTGAGGTCCTTGCGCAGCGCCGCCAGCAGCCCGCGCAGATCCGGCGGCAGCGGGCTTGAGAGCGTGATGCGCTTGCCGGTGCGCGGATGATCGAAGGCAAGGCTCGCCGCATGCAGGGCCTGGCGCCTGAAGCCGGCCAGCGCGGCGACCAGCTCCGCGCTCGCACCGCGCGGCCGCGTCAGGCGTCCGCCGTACACCGGATCGCCGACGATCGGATACCGCGAATGCGACATATGCAGGCGGATCTGGTGGGTGCGGCCGGTCTCGAGTCTGACGCTCACGTGGGTGTGAGCGGCAAAGCGCTCGAGCACGCGATAATGCGTCACGGCCACGCGTCCATCCTCCCGCACCGCCATGCGCAGCCGGTCGCTGCGGTGCCGGCCGATCGGTTGGGAGATGGTGCCGCCGCCGGTCATCACACCAGTGCAAACGGCCTGATATTCACGCGCCACCGTGCGTGCCGCGAGCTGGCGCGTGAGCGCCGTGTGCGCTGCAGGCGTACGCGCGACCATCAGCAGGCCGCTGGTATCCTTGTCGAGGCGGTGAATGATTCCGGCGCGCGGCACGGCGGCCAGCGCCGCGTCCAGGCCGAGCAGGGCATTCTGCAGGGTATGGCCCGGATTGCCGGCCCCCGGATGCACCACCAGCCCGGCCGGCTTGTCGATGACCCGCACGTCGCGGTCCTCGAACACCACCGCGAGCTCGATGTCCTCCGGCAGCACGGCGCCGCGGGCCGTGGCGGCGGCGATTCGCACATTCACCCGCGCGCCGGCGTCGACCAGGTCGCTCGGCTTGCAGCGCTGCCGGCCCACCTGCACCTCGCCGGCGTCGATCCAGCCCTTGATCCGGGTGCGCGAATGCGCCGGCAGCAGTCGCGCCAGCGCGCTGTCCAGGCGCTTTCCGGCCAGTTCCGCCGGAATTTCGAGGTCGATGACTTGGAACTCCGCATTCATTGGCACACTCGAAGATAGCCTTGGAGCATCGGGTATACTGCCGCGCTCCGTCGGGTCCGCCCATTGTAAGGAATCGCTTGTGAGACCGGTTGATCTTGATCGTTTTGGCCGCATGCTGCTGGTGGCCGTCCTGACGGCGGCGCTGGCCGCCGGTTGCCGCAGCCACCGCGCCAGCGATGACGCCAAATCCGGGCCCGAGGTGATTTATCAGCGCTCGCAGAAAATGATGCGCACCGGCGACTACGGCAATGCAATCAAGCAGCTCGAGGCGCTGCAGACGCGCTTTCCGTTCAGCGAAGCCGCCCGCCAGGCGCAGCTCGATCTGATCTACGCCTACTACAAGGATCACCAGACCGATCCGGCGGTCGACGCTGCCGAGACGTTCATCCGCGAGAATCCGACCAATCCGCGCACCGACTACGCCTATTACATGAAGGGCCTGGTGTATTTCGAGCGGCAGGCGAATTTCCTGGAGCGTTATTTCCACACCGACCTGTCGGAGCGGCCGCCGATCAACGCCCGCAAATCCTTTGATGCCTTCGCCGCGCTGCTGCAGAAATATCCGCACAGCATCTATGTGGCCGATTCGCGCCAGCGCATGATCTTCCTGCGCAACCGCCTGGCCGATTTCGAACTGCACGTGGCGCGCTATTACATGCGCCGGGGCGCGTATGTCGGCGCCCTCAACCGCGCCAAGTTCTGCATCGAGAACTACGACGGTGCGCCCGCCGTGCAGGGTTCGATCCGGATTCTCATCGACGCTTACCGTCAGCTCAAGATGAACGATCTCGCGGCGAATGCCGAGCGCGTGTATGCCGACAACTACCCGGCGAACGCGCGCGACGTGCAGGTGCGAAAGCGCCGCTGGTGGCAGATCTTCTAGCGCGACTTGTAGCCGCTGGTGATGGGGTAGCGCCAATCTCGGCCGAACGCGCGCCCGCTCACCCGCACCCCCGGGGGCGCCTGGCGGCGCTTGTATTCGTTGCGCTTGACCAGATCCAAGATCCGGCCCACCGTCGCGCGATCGAAGCCGCGAGCGGTGATCTGATCCACCGACAAATCCTCCTCGATGAACGCCTCGAGGATGGGGTCCAGCACATCATACGGCGGCAGGCTGTCGGTGTCCTTCTGGTCCAGCCGCAGCTCCGCCGAGGGCGGCCGCTCGATGACCCGGTCTGGTATGGCGCGCGAGCGGCGGTTGCGCCAGGCGGCCAGCCGGTACACCAGCTGCTTGCTGCAGTCCTTGATGGGCGCGAAGCCGCCGGCCATGTCACCGTACAGCGTGGCATAGCCCACCGCCATTTCGCTCTTGTTGCCGGTGGTCAGCAGCATGCGGCCGGTCTTGTTCGAAATGGCCATCAGCAGCACCCCGCGGCAGCGGGATTGGATGTTCTCCTCGGCCGTGTCGGGCGCGCGGCCGACGAATTCGTCACGCAGCGCGGCAAGGGTCGCTTCGAACATGCCTTCGATCGATATCTCGCTGTGCTTGACGTGCAGCCAGGCGGCCTGAGCCGCGGCATCGTCCCGGCTCATCTGCGAGGTGTAGCGCGAGGGCATGGCCACCGTGTGCACGCGGTCTGCGCCGAGCGCATCGACCGCGATGCACAGTGTCAGCGCCGAGTCGATGCCTCCGGACAGGCCCATGACCACGCCGGGAAAACGGTGCTTGTCGACGTAGTCGCGGGTGCCCTGGACCAGGGCGCCGTAGACGGATTCCTCCTGGGTCTGCAGCGGCACGATCGCGCCCGGCACAGGTCTCGCGCCCGATTCGTCGCACTCGATGTCGACCGGGTACAGTCCTTCCGTGAACGCCGGTGCGCGCAGGGTCACCTGTGCAGCGGCGTTCATCACGAAGGAATTTCCGTCGAAAACCAGCTCATCCTGTCCGCCGATCAGATTCACGAACACCAGCGGTAGACCGACCTCGCCGATGCGCGCACGCGCGACCGCCTCCTCGCGCTGCGTCTGTTTGTCGACCTCGTAGGGAGAGGCATTGATCACCAGCAGCAGCTGTGCACCGGCGCCGCGAGCACGGCGCGCCGGTTCGGCCTCCCAGATGTCCTCGCACACCAGCACGCCGGCCCGCACGCCGTTCAGATCGATGATCGTCGGCTCGGTGCCCGGGGTGAAATAGCGCTTCTCGTCGAACACCCGGTAATTGGGCAGGCAGGCCTTGCGATGATTTGCGAGAACCTTGCCGTCGCGGATCACGATCGCCGAATTGTAGATCCGCGTGCCCTCGTATTCAGGATAGCCCGCGACCAGGGTGATGCCGCGCACCTCGCGCCGCAGCCGCTCGAGCGACTGCGCGACCTGGATTCGCATTCCGGTGTGGAACAGCAGGTCCTCCGGCGGATAGCCGGACACGGCGAGTTCCGGCAGCAGCACCACATCGGCCTTGAGCTCGTCGCGGGCGCGATCCGCGGCGTCGACGATTCGCGAGGTGTTGCCGTCGACGTCGCCGACCACCAGATTGAGCTGCGCCATGCAGCAGCGCAGCCGCTGCGAACTGCCCATGGAACCGCTACTTCGGGCGCCGGGCGGCGCGCGCCGGCGGACGCTTGCGCACAGCCGCGCGCTTGGCGGCCGCGCGCTTGGCGGTCGCGCGCTTGGCGGTCGCACGCTTGGCGGTCGCGAGCTTGGCGGCCGCGGGAGCACCGGCCTTGGCGCGCGCGGATTTGCCGCGCCGGTGTTTGAGGCGCTCCGCCATGGCCGAGCCCAGTTCCGCCGGCGAGCGCACGGTGGTGATGCCCGCCGCTTCCAGCGCCGCGAACTTGGCGGCGGCGGTGCCCTGGCCGCCCGCGACGATTGCGCCGGCATGGCCCATGCGCTTGCCGGGCGGCGCCGCCATGCCGGCGATGTAGGCGACCACGGGCTTGCTGACCTTGGCGGCGATGTAGGCCGCGGCCGCCTCCTCGTCGCTGCCGCCGATTTCTCCGACCATTACGATGCCTTCGGTCTGCGCATCCTTCTCGAACAGCGCCAGCACGTCGATGAAATTCATACCGCGCACCGGATCGCCGCCGATGCCGACGCAGGTGCTCTGGCCGAGCCCGTTGTTGGTGGTCTGGAATACTGCCTCGTAGGTGAGGGTGCCCGAACGCGACACGATGCCGACGCGGCCCTTCTTGTGGATGAAGCCCGGCATGATGCCGATCTTGCATTCGTCGGAGGTGATGATGCCCGGGCAATTCGGGCCGATGAGCCGGGTCGCATAGCCGGTCAGGGTGGCCTTCACCCGCACCATGTCGTTGACCGGGATGCCTTCGGTGATGCAGACGATGAGCTCCACGCCCGCATCGGCGGCCTCGAGGATCGCGTCGGCGGCGAACGGCGCAGGCACATAGATCATGCTCACCGTGGCGCCGGTTGCAACCACCGCCTCGCGGGTGGTGTCGTACACCGGCAGGCCGAGGTGCCGCTGTCCGCCGCGCCCGGGAGTCACGCCGCCCACCAGCTTGGTGCCGTAGGCCAGGCACTGTTCGGAGTGAAAAGTGCCCTGCTTGCCGGTGAACCCCTGGCAGATGACCCGGGTTTTCCTGTTGACAAGAATGCTCATCGCCGCGCTCCCGCCATCTTCACCGCCGTGGTTGCCGCCTGCGTCAGATCGCCGGCCGGAGTCACCCCCACACCGCTGCCCGCCAGCAGCTCGCGCGCGAGCGGCGCATTGGTGCCCTCCAGCCGCACGATCACCGGCAGGCGCACGCCGACCTCCTTGACCGCGGCGATGATGCCCTCCGCAATCATGTCGCAACGGACGATGCCGCCGAAGATGTTGATGAGAATGGCGGTCACCCGGGTGTTGGACAAAATGAGCTTGAACGCCGCGGAAACGCGCTCCTTGGTGGCACCACCGCCGACGTCCAGGAAGTTCGCCGGCTGCCCGCCGTGCAGTTGGATCAGATCCATGGTCGCCATGGCGAGACCCGCGCCGTTGACCATGCAGGCGATGTTGCCGTCGAGGGACACATAGTTGAGTTCGTGCTCGGCGGCCTTGCGTTCCATCGGATCCTCCTGCGTGGGGTCGCGCAGAGCGGCCAGATCCTGCTGGCGGAACAGCGCATTGTCCTCGATGTTGATCTTCGCATCCAGCGCCAACAGCTCCCCGTCACCGGTGACGATCAGCGGATTGACCTCGACCAGGCTGGCGTCGCGCTCCAGATACAGCCGGAAGAGCGCGTGGGCGATCCGCCCGAAATGCGCGATCTGCGGCCCCGACAATTCCAGACCGAAGGCCAGCTGCCGGCATTGGAAATCCTGCAGGCCCGCGGCCGGATGCACGTTGACGCGGATGATCTTCTCGGGCGTGTGCTGCGCCACCTCCTCGATGTCCATGCCGCCGGCCGCCGAGGCCACCAGGGCGATGCGGCCCGCTTCGCGGTTCAGGACCAGGCTCAGATAGATCTCGCGCGCGATATTCGAGGCCGTCTCGACGTACACCAGGTGCACGGGCAGGCCTTCGGGGCCGGTCTGATGGGTGACCAGCCGCGTGCCGAGCATACCCTGGGTCGCGGCGCGAACCGCCTCCAAGTCCTTGGCCACCTTGACGCCGCCCGCCTTGCCGCGCCCGCCCGCATGCACCTGGGCCTTGACCACCCAGCGCGAACCGCCGAGCGCGCGCGCCGCGGCAACCGCGGCCTCGGGCGAATCCGCGACCTGGCCCCTGGGCACCGGGATGCCGTATTGAGCAAACAGCTGCTTCGACTGATACTCGTGCAGATTCATGGATTGTCCTAAAAGGGGTGCCGATCAGATCAAGTCAAGGCGCGCTATTCTGAATTAAGCTCAACCCAGGCGCAAAGCCGCAGCGAGTATTTATTCTTGACCCGGGATCTCGACCGCAATGCAGGACCGCGCACCGCACTCAATTGGCGCGTGCTCGGCATTCTCAATCTGTACCGGGTGCTGGTGCCGCTGGTGCTGGTGGGGCTGTATTACCTCGGCGGCCCGCGCGGGCTCGCCCTGGACTATCCGCGGATATTCTTCGGTGCGGCGGCGTTCTATCTGATGTTCGGCATCCTGAACGTCATCCTGGTCAGGCGCAGGCTGACCTCCCCAGGCCTGCAGACTACGGTGCAGGCGACGGTCGACATCACCGTGTTGATGCTGATCCTGCACGCCTGCGGCGGGGTGGCCGGCGGACTGGGCCTGCTCCTGTTCGTGCCGGTCGGCGCGCTCGCCTTCCTGCTGCCGCCGCGCAGCGCCCTGTTCCTAGCCGCGGTGGCGGCGATCGCGGTCCTCGCACACACCATCTGGGAACAGCTCAGCGGCCGCACGGACATCGCCACCTATGCGACGGCGGGCCTGCTGGGCGCGGTGCTATTCACGATCGCCGCGGCCGCCAGTTTCGTGGCCAGCCGCATGCGCGAAAGCGAGGACCTGGTCCGCCAGAAGGACGTCGATCTGGCGAATCTCGCCGAATTGTCCCAATACATCGTGCAGCACCTGCGCGAGAGCCTGCTGGTGGTCGATGCCGGCGACCGGATCCGGCTGATCAACGAGTCCGCGGCCCAGATCATCAGCGACAGCCACGCCGTGCCCGGCGCGCTGCTCGGCGAGGTGTCGCCACGGCTGCTCTATTCACTCAGCACCTGGCGCCAGAGCGAGCGCGGCGACATCACACCCTCGAGTTTCGTGGCGGCCGACGGCGGCCGGGTGATCCAGCCTCACTTCGCGCCGCTGGGCGGCCTGTCCCCCGGCCCGACTCTCATTTTCCTGGAGGACACCAGTTTGATGGCCGAACGGGTTCAGCAAAGCAAGCTCGCGGCGCTCGGACGGCTGTCCGCCAGCATCGCCCACGAAATCCGCAATCCCGTGGGCGCCATGAGCCATGCCGGCCAGCTGCTCGCCGAGAGCGCGAACATCGGCGCCGACGAGCGGCGTCTGACCGACATCATCCGCAACAACTCGGAGCGGGTGAGCACCATCATCAACAACGTACTGCAGCTGTCGCGGCGCGAAGCCACGCGGCCGGAGCGCCTGCAGCTCGACGACTGGCTGGGGGAATTCGTGCAGGAATTCACGGCCACCATGCAGGTCCCGCAGGGTAAGATCGAGGTGACGATGGAGGCGACCGACATGGAGGTCAGGTTCGATCCGTCGCATCTGCACCAGGTGGTCTGGAATTTGTGCGACAACGCCCTCAAATACGGGGACGCACAGGCGCCGGTGAGCGTCGAGGTGAGGATCGGGCGCCTCTCGCCGAGCACCCGGCCGTACCTGGAGGTGGCCGACCGCGGACCCGGGATCGAGGCGAGGATGGTGGATCGCATATTCGAGCCGTTTTTCACCGGCCGCAAGGGCGGCACCGGACTCGGCCTGTTCATCGCGCGCGAACTCTGCCAGCTGAACCGCGCCATCCTGCTGTATGAGCCGCGCTTCGCCGCCGGCAGCATATTCCGCGTGGTGTTCAGCGACCCGCAGCGCTGGGAGGAATAGCGATGGCCGAACCCGCGGTCCTGGTGGTGGACGACGAACCCGACATCTGCGAACTGCTGTCGATCACGCTGCAGCGGATGCAGCTGAGCCCGCGGGCGGTCGATACCGTCGCCGCGGCGCAGCGACTGCTCAAGACCGAGCGGTTCGACCTGTGCCTGACGGACATGCAACTGCCCGATGCAGATGGTCTGGAGCTGGTCGCGTGGATGCAAACCCACACCCCGAGCGTGCCGGTGGCGGTGATCACCGCCCACGGCAACGTGGAGACCGCGGTGCGGGCCCTCAAATTGGGCGCCTTCGATTTCGTCTCCAAGCCGCTCGACCTCGCGGGATTGCGCAAGCTCGTGGCGGCCGCCATCAAGCTCGCCGGCAGCAATGACGGCGATTCGAGCGTCTACGGCCCGCGACTTCTGGGCACGTCGGCGGAGATGCAGAACCTGCGCGAGATGATCGCCCGCGTCGCGCGCAGCCAGGCGCCGGTGCACATCTGCGGCGAATCCGGCACCGGCAAGGAGCTGGTCGCCAAGCTCATCCACGACAGCGGCCCGCGGCGCGACGGGCCGTTCGTGCCGGTCAATTGCGGCGCGATCCCGACCGAGCTGATGGAAAGCGAGCTGTTCGGGCACAAGCGCGGCAGCTTCACGGGGGCGCTCGCCGACAAACAAGGTCTGTTCCAATCGGCCGAAGGCGGCACCTTGTTTCTCGATGAGATCGCGGATCTGCCGCTGCACATGCAGGTCAAGTTGCTGCGCGTGATCCAGGAAAAGGCGGTGCGACCGATCGGGGAACAGCGCGAGGTGGCGATCGACGTGCGCATATTGTCGGCGACCCACAAGAGTCTCTCCCTGCTGGTGGCCGAGGGCCGGTTTCGCGAGGATCTGTTTTACCGCGTCAATGTCATCGAGTTGCGGGTGCCCGCGCTGCGCGAACGGCCGGAGGACGTGCCCGAACTCGCCGAGGTCGTGCTGCGCCGCCTAGCGCGGCGCATGCGGATCCCCGAGCCGACGCTTGCCGATGACGCGCTGGCGGCGCTCGAGACCTATGCATTCCCGGGAAACGTGCGTGAACTGGAAAACATCCTCGAGCGCGCCATCACCCTGAGCACCGGCGGCGCCGTTCACCTGGGCGACATACAACTGCGCCCCACGCCCGGCGTGCAGCCCGCGGTCAATGCGCGCGCCGCCGGCGGTCTCGGCGATCAGCTCGAGGATCTGGAGCGCGACGCTATCCAGAAGGCGCTGGAAGCGGCGCGCTACAACAAGACCGCCGCCGCCAAGGCCCTCGGCATGACGTTTCGGGCGCTGCGCTACCGGATCAAGAAGCTCGGCATCGAATGAGCGGGCATGTCGGCCGGGCGCTATGGACCCGCGATTCGTGCCGCGACCAGGTTGCCGCCGGCCAGCACCCGATCATCGCCATCGGGCACGAACTCGGCGGATGAAAACGACCGTCTCGGAGCGGCTCCCGGCCAGCTGATGCCCATGAGGTCGGCCAGCGCATAGAAAACGTCATGAGTTCGGATCGGCTTGCCGGCGTTCGCCGTGAGCGCGGCGATCTTGTCCGGATGAGATTGCCTGTAGGCATCGTTGACCCAGACGAACGCCGGGATGTTGAACTGGTGCGGAGTGTAGGTCGGAAACCCATGGCCGGAGGAACCATCAAGGCTGTACAGATCCTCGCCATGATCCGCGACGTAGGTCACCGTCGCCGGAACCTTGAGCACCCGGGCCGATTCGATCACCTGGCCCAGGAACCAGTCGGAATACAGCACGCTGTTGTCGTACGCGTCGACCACCTTTTGATCCGGTCTGGACGCGAAGGCCGAAATGAAGCTAAGGCCTTTGGCCGACCCGAAGCGCTGAAAATCCGGCGGATAGCGCAGGTAGTACTCCCAGTGCGAACCCATGGCGTGTATGGCGATGAAGCGCGGCGCGCCGCCGCGCTGCATTTCCGCCTTGATCGCCGGGAGCATCGAGCCGTCCAGGTTGCCGGGACCGCCGAAAAACGGTGTGAGCTGATTCGAGTACACCGTTTTTTGCGCGGCGACGCCAACCAGCGCGGCGATTCCCACATCCTGGTTGGTGAGCCAACTGGTCGAATAGCCGCCCTCCTTGGCGAGATCGATGATGTTGCCGCGCACCGCCGCGAGGTCGTACCGTTCGGGTGCCATGCCGGTCAGCATGATGGGTACCGCATAAGCGGTCATGTTGGCATCGGAAACGGCATGCGAGAACAGCGTCAGTTGTCCCTTGATCGAATCCAGATACGGGGTTGTTGCGCGGCTATAACCGTAGAGGGACCACGAATCGCGCCGGCCGCTCTCCCCGATTACGAGGATGTGCACTTCCTCGCTGCCCTGTCGCGACGCCCCATAGGGTGTTTTTTTGATATTTTTTCCGCTGAGCGCCACGCGGGTCTCGTGCAGCGGACCGGCGGCGAACAGAATGCTGCCGACCATGGGGTCAACCGCCGCACCGTCGATCAACGTGTCCGGGTGCAATGCGGCGAACAGACCGAGCGCGGCCAGCCCCGCGAGCACAGATGTACGCAGCCGGGTCGGCCCCTTGGCGGAGATCGGTGCGGCGGTCGCATGCCACGCCGCCCACAGGTACAAGGCCGCCAGCAGCAGCGTCGCAAGCAGCAATCGCTGGCCGTACCAGATGGAAAAAAATCCGAGGTATTCCTCCCGGGAACTCGTGGCCAACACCGCAGCAAGGAAATAGCCCGGCGTATTGCCATAACTCAGCGTGTACGTGGCAAAGGCGGCACTTATTAGAAACAGCGGGAATTGCCACAGCAGAAAGCGCCGCCAGTTGCGTGCAATCCCTGCGATGAGGATCCAGGTCAGCGCCACGGTGAGCGCGAAGGCGGCCAAGCTGGGGCGCCGACCCGTCTGCCACATCCACCCCGCCAGCAAGCCGTAGGGCGCGCATAGCAGAACGGCCGCCAGCGTCGCAGCTGTAGTTCGAAGCGCCGGGGAGCGGGTGGGAGCCGACATGGCGCTACCTTACCGCACACCCACCGCTTCGATTGTGAGCCATTGCGGGTCCCGCGCGTGACGTGAATTGTCACTTTGTGACCGGGATTGTCCCAGGTGGTCGCCATGCCAGCGACACGGGTTCGCCCGCGTGAGCGATATAGCCGATGTTTTTCAGTCACTTGAGCAATAATTGACGGATTGGCACAGGGCTTGCTTCAAAGATCCTACAGGCGAATGCCGTTGCATACGTTTGGTTCTGGGATTTCGTCCGACACACTAAATTTAGGAGTTCACATGGTTAAGCAGGTACAAAAGGGATTCACGCTCATCGAATTGATGATCGTGGTTGCCATCATCGGCATTCTTGCCGCGATCGCCATTCCGGCCTACCAGAATTACACCATCCGCGCGCAAGTCACAGAAGGGCTGTCGTTGGCGGCCGGTTGGAAGACCGCGGTTGCCGAGTTCTACAACCAATACGGCACCTGGCCCACGGGCGCTTCGACCACGGGTAGCTCGACCACCATCGTCGCCGCAGGCTCGACGACCGGTAAATACGTGTCGGGAATCGCGATCGGCACCGGCGGCGCAGTCGTGGTGACCTACGGAGGCACCCAGGCCAACACCAACATCTCCACCAAGACGCTGGCCCTCAATCCCGGCCTGAGCGCCAACAACGATGTGGTCTGGGTTTGCGGTGCTGCCGCCACGCCGACTGGAACCACGATCTCCGGTACGGGTGCGACCACTGTTCCGGCGCAGTATCTGCCGACGGCTTGTCACGGCTGATCTGCGACAGATCCTTCCGTGTCTTTACGAAGCCCCTCATCCGAGGGGCTTCTTTATTTATGGCTGTGGTCTTGCGCCAATACGCCGAAAATCGTAATGCATCACGGTAAGCGGCGTCCTGGTTTGCAAGACTGCTCCCATTGTCAATTGCGACCAATCGGGACATTCATGAAAGTGAACCAAAATCTTTACCGGCAGGGGGGATTCACGCTCATTGAATTGATGATCGTGGTGGCGATCATCGGCATCCTCGCGGCGATAGCGATTCCGGCGTACCAAAACTACACCATCCGTTCCCAGGTGGCCGAAGGCCTGACGCTGGCGTCGGGTTGGGAAAACGCGATCACCGAGTTCTACAACACCTACGGCACCTGGCCCACCGGCTATAGCTCCACCGGCACCACGTCGACGATCTACGCAGCGGGTCCGACTACCGGCAAATATGTGACGGGCATCACCATCGGCGCCACCGGCGGCATCAGCATCGCCTATGGCGGCAGCCAGGCGAATTCGAATCTGGCGGCCACGATACTGGCGATCAACCCGGGCCTCAACGCCAACAATGACGTCGTGTGGGTGTGCGGCAAATCGGCCACCCCGACGGGCATCACCATGGCCGGCACGGTGGCGACCACCATACCGACGCAGTACCTGCCAAACGCCTGTCACAGCTAAGCCGCCCAGTCGGCGTTTGGCGACGCTGCGCTCCTGCGGGCCGCGCGATATTCATCCATCTCCGTGGATCAATGGCTTACGGCCGCGGGCGGCCGAAATCGGCGCTGCGGCGCCGATAATGGGAACAAAATCACGACGGTCGCCGCCCCGGGTGTGCGAACATAATTCGGCTATCGGCGCAATCAAGGTCTGACAGCGGGGCGGCAGGTAGTAAAATAGGCTTAAGACACGTGGGGTTCATCTCAAGTCCATGAATGACAACGCTTTAGCGTCGCTCGGAGGCACGGGCCGTGTAGCCCTGGGCGGACTCGCGCAGCGTCTCGTGCAAGACGGTCTGGTGGACGAGGCCGGCATGCAGGACGCCATCGTGCGCGCCAAGGAAAAGCGCATCAGCCTGGTCACCCACATCGTCGCCTCGAATCTTGCGACCGCGCGCGACATCGCCATCTCCGCCTCCAACGAGTTCGGCGTGCCCCTGTTGGACCTGGATGCGGTGCCCCCGGACCTCGATGCGGTGCGCCTGGTCAGCGAAAAATTGATGCAAAAGCATCGCGTGCTGCCGCTGATGAGGCGCGGCAAGCGGCTGTTCCTCGCAGTCGCCGATCCCACCAACCTGCACGCGCTCGACGAGATCCGCTTCCAGACGTCGATGAGCATCGAGTTCGTCGTGGTGGAGGACGACAAGCTGCAGATGGCGGTCGGCAAGGCCATCGAGCAAGCCGACGTGGCCATGCCAAGCCTCTCGGACGACGACATCGACCTCGAGAACCTCGAGGTCACCGGCGGTGATGACGAGGCCGGCGCCGAAACCCAGGGCCGCGATGATGTGGAGGATGCGCCGATCGTGCGCTTCGTCAACAAGATCCTGCTCGACGCGATCAGAAAAGGCGCATCGGACGTCCACTTCGAGCCTTATGAAAAGATCTTCCGCATCCGCACGCGCATCGACGGTGTGCTCAAGGAGGTGGCCCTGCCGCCGGTGCAGCTCGCGGTGAAGATCGTGGCGCGCCTCAAGGTCATGGCGCGGCTCGACATCGCCGAGCGCCGCGTGCCGCAGGACGGACGCATCAAGATGCGCCTGTCGAAGACCCGGGCCATCGATTTTCGCGTCAGCACCTGTCCGACGCTGTTCGGCGAAAAGGTCGTCACCCGAATCCTCGACCCCTCCAGCGCGATGCTCGGCATCGACGCTTTGGGATACGAACCGTTTCAGCGCGAGCTGTACCTCAAGACCCTCGGCAGGCCGCAGGGCATGATCCTGGTCACCGGGCCGACCGGCAGCGGCAAGACCGTTTCGCTGTACACCGGCCTCAGCATCCTCAACAACGAGGACTGCAACATCTCGACGGCCGAGGATCCGGCGGAAATCAACCTGCCGGGCATCAATCAGGTGAACGTCAACCCGAAGGTGGGACTCACTTTCGCGGCCGCGCTGCGTGCCTTCCTGCGCCAGGATCCCGACGTGATCATGGTCGGAGAAATCCGCGACCTGGAGACCGCCGAGATCGCCATCAAGGCGGCCCAGACCGGACACCTGGTGCTCTCCACCCTGCATACCAACGACGCGCCGCAGACCCTGACCCGGTTGGTCGACATGGGCGTCAAGCCCTATGCCATCGCGACTTCGGTGAGCCTCATCATCGCGCAGCGCCTGGCGCGCAAGCTCTGCAACAACTGCAAGCAGTCCATCGACATACCCGCCGAGGCCTTGCGCAAGGAGGGGTTCGAACCCGCCGACATCGAAGCCGGCATCAAGGTGCATCGCGCGGTCGGCTGCAGCCAGTGCACCGACGGCTACAAGGGTCGTGTGGGCATCTACCAGGTGATGCCGGTGACGGAAACCATCGGCCGCATCATCATGGAGGGCGGAGGCGCCATGCACATCGCCGAACAGGCGGCCAAGGACGGCGTCTGGAATCTTCGCCGCTCCGGCCTGCAGAAGGTCAAGGACGGCGCCACCAGCCTGGAAGAAATCAACAGCGTGACCATCGATTAGGCATTCGTTGCAAGGATAGTTCTATGGCGATTTCGGCAACCGCTTCCAAGAAGGAAACCCAGTATCTCTGGGAAGGCAAGGACAAGCGCGGCCACAAAGTGCGCGGCAAATCGCTCGCCGCGAGCGAAGCGGAGCTGCGCGCGGATCTGCGCCGGCAAGGGGTGGCTCCGACCCGCGTCAAGACCCAGACCTCCGCGTTCAGGTCCGGCGGCAAGGTCACCCCGCTCGACATCGCGGTGTTCAGCCGCCAGCTTGCCACCATGATGTCCTCCGGCATTCCCATGGTGCAGTCCTTCGAAATCATCGGCAACGGCCATGAAAAGCCGGCGATGCAGAAGCTGGTTCTCGACATCAAGTCGAACATCGAGGGCGGCAGCACCCTGCACGAGTCGCTCGCCAAGCATCCGCTGTATTTCGACGACCTGTTCGTGAATCTGGTGGAGGCCGGCGAACAGGCCGGCGCCCTGGAGACGCTGCTCGACAAGATCGCCACGTACAAGGAGAAGACCGAGGCGCTCAAGAAGAAGATCAAGAAGGCCCTGTTCTACCCGACGGCGGTGCTGTTCGTGGCAATCATCGTCACCGTCATCCTGCTGATCTTCGTCATCCCGCAGTTCGAATCGTTGTTCAAGGGCTTCGGTGCGGACCTGCCTGCCTTCACGCAGCTGGTCGTGAACATGTCGCGCTTCATGCAGAATCAGGGCTGGTTGCTGCTGATCCTCGTGGGCGCCGGCGTCTGGGCGTTCATGTACTTCAAGAAGCGCTCCAGGAACATGCGGCGCTTTCTCGACCGCATGCTGCTGAAATTTCCGGTCATCGGACCGATCATGGTCAAGGCTGCGATAGCGCGCTTCTCGCGCACGCTGTCGACCATGTTCGCCGCCGGCGTACCGCTGGTCGAAGCGATGCAATCGGTCGCCGGCGCCACCGGCAACATCGTCTACGAGGAAGCCACGCTGCGCATGAAGGACGAGGTGGCCACCGGCCAGCGCCTGCAGCGCGCCATGGAGAACACGGGACTGTTTCCCAACATGGTGGTGCAGATGATCGCGGTGGGAGAGGAATCAGGTGCGCTCGACACCATGTCCTCCAAGGTTGCCGATTTTTACGAATCGGAGGTCGACGGCGCCGTCGACAACATGTCGAGCCTGCTCGAGCCGCTGATCATGGCGATTCTCGGCGTGCTGGTCGGCGGCATGGTGATCGCCATGTACCTGCCCATCTTCAAGCTCGGCTCGGTAGTCTAACGCGCAGCATCGGGCGCAGGCGCGAGTCTTGAGCCGATGCTGAACGATCTCGCCGCGCTCTACGCCGGCAACGGGTCGTTGTTCGCCGGTTCGATGTTCGTGATCGGGTTGGTCATCGGCAGCTTTCTCAACGTGGTCATATGGCGACTGCCCATCATGCTGGATCGCGAATGGCGCTTGCAGGCGGCCGAGTTCCTGCCGCAAGCCGCCGCCGTACCGGCCTCCGCCGTGCCGCCGCCTGCCGCGCCGTTCAATCTGGTCACGCCGCGCTCCGCCTGCCCGACCTGCCGGGCGCCGATCAAGGCCTGGCAGAACATACCGCTCGTCAGTTGGCTGCTGCTGCGAGGGCGCTGCGCGGCCTGCCAGACGCGCATCTCGATCCGCTATCCCCTGGTCGAACTGGCGACGGCGCTGATGTCCGCCGCCGTGGCATGGCACTTCGGCTTTGGTGCGGCGTGCGCCTGCGCTCTCGGGGTGAGCTGGACTCTCATCGCGCTCACCGGCATCGACATCGACCATCAGCTGCTGCCCGACGGCATCACCCTGCCGCTGATGTGGGCGGGGCTGCTGGCATCGGTGTTGATCGGCCCGATCCCCGGCAGTGCCCTGCCGGTATCGCCGCACGAGGCGCTCATCGGGGCGGCCGCGGGCTACTTGAGCCTGTGGCTGGTGTTTCATGCCTTCCGTCTGATCACCGGCAAGGAGGGTATGGGCTACGGCGATTTCAAGCTGTACGCGGCACTGGGAGCGTGGCTCGGATGGAAGCTGCTGCCGCTGGTGATCCTGCTGTCCGCCGCCGCCGGCGCGGCGCTCGGAATCCTGATGATCGCGCTGCGCGGACGGGATCGCAGCCTGCCGATCCCGTTCGGTCCCTACCTCGCGGCGGCGGGTTGGCTGGCCATGCTTTATGGTAACTCGCTGCTCGACGAGTACCTGCGTGTATCGGGGTTGAGCCGCTAGGATATGGGACGCCGCCTGCGCATCGGTCTCACCGGCGGCATCGCAAGCGGCAAGAGCACGGTGGCGCGGCGTTTTGCGGAACTCGGCGTGCCGGTCATCGATGCCGATGAGATCGCGCGCGCAGTGGTCGAGCCGGGGCAGCCGGGACTCGCCGAGGTGCTCAGGCGCTTCGGCGCGGGCGTGTTGGCGCCAAACGGCGGCCTCGACCGGCGCGCCTTGCGAGAGCTGATTTTTTCGGATTCGAGCAAGCGCCGCGACCTCGAGCGCATCCTGCACCCGCTCATCCGGGCCGAGATGGAACGCCAGGCACAGGCGGCGCGCGGCCCGTATCTGGTCATGGCCATTCCGCTGCTGGTGGAAAGCGGCCTGCGCGATCGCGTCGATCGCGTCCTCGTCGTCGACGCGGGCGAGGCTGCGCAGGTGGCGCGGCTCATGGCACGCGACGGCGGCTCCGAGGAGCAGGCCCGGTCCATCTTGGCGGCGCAGGCGAGCCGCACCGCCCGGTTGCAGGCGGCAGACGACGTGCTGGACAATCGCGGCAGCGAGGCGGATCTGCGCCTTGCGGTCGATGCGCTTCACCAGCGCTTTCTCGGCCTCGCCACCGTCGCGGCGCATTGACGCCATGCCGTTTTCACCGCGTACATTCCAGGATTCCCGGTTTACCGTGGACCTGCCGTTGGCTCAGAATACGGTGATGAACTCGAACCCGGATACCGCGGCCGAGGCCGCCCCGGCACCCGTCGTATACGAGCAGCCGCTCAATGAGCGCATGCGCAACTTCCTGCGGCTCGAGTTCCTCTACACCCAGGCCATCTATCACAGCGAACTGGCGAATCCGTGGAGTACGCGAGCGGCCGTGGCCAGTCTGCTGGAGCTACTGGCGATCACGGCACGCGGCGATGCGCGCAGCGACGTTCTCAAGGAACTCGAGCGCCAAATGAGCGTGCTGCAGGCGTATCAGCGTGTCGGCGGCGTCGACCCGAATCGCCTCAACCTGTTGGTGTCGAATCTGCTGCAGCTGCGCAACGATCTGTCGAACGCCGGCGGCAATTTCATGGCGCCGCTGCGCGAATCCGAATTCCTGAGCGCCATCAAGCACCGCAGCGCGATTCCCGGCGGCACGTGTGATTTCGATCTGCCCGATTATTCCTACTGGCTGAACCGTCCGCCCGAGGTGCGCGCCGCCGAATTCGATGCGTGGCTCGCCCTGCTCAGGCCGTTGTGCGACAGCGTTGCGGAACTGCTGTGGATCGTGCGCCAGAATGGCCGCATTCGGCAGGAGACCGCCGTCGGCGGCATCTTCCAGCTGCAGTTCGACCGCGAGACGTCATGCCAGTTGGTGCGCATCAGCCTGGCGGCGGACTCGGCCTTGTTTCCCGAGGTGAGCGGCAATCAGCACCGCTGCACCGTGCGATTCCTGAATTGGACCGACCCGAATCGCCGTCCGGCGCACGTCGAGTTCGACGTGCCCTTCCAGCTGACCCGCTGCACCTAGGCTGCATGGCTACCGTCGTCAAATGCCCGACCTGCCGGCGCGCGGTGGAATGGTCCGCCGCGTCCCCGTATCGGCCGTTCTGCAGCGAGCGCTGCCGGCTCATCGATCTCGGCGCCTGGCTCAGCGAACAGCATGCCATCCCGGATGAATCGGCCGGTGCCGATGAGGAAACCCGTCCCGGTCCATCCGAAGAGCCGTGAGGCCTCCATGCAGCCTGAATTTTGGCACGAACGCTGGCGCACCGGCCGGATCGGGTTTCATCTCCCCACGGTGCACGCGGGCCTCATCCGGTATTGGCCGCGGCTGCAGCTGCCGCCGCAATCCCGGGTTCTGGTGCCGCTCTGCGGCAAGAGCCTGGATCTGCTGTGGCTGCGCGATGCCGGCTGTGACGTGGTCGGCGTCGAATTGTCCGCGCTCGCCCTGGAGGACTTCCTGGCGCAGAGTGGCATTGCCGCGCGGCGCCGCCGCCGCGGCGCCTTCGACGTCTTCGAATCGCCGGGACTCGAACTGCTGTGCGGCGACTGGTTCGACCTGTCGACCGGTCAATTGGGGCCGGTGGACGCCGTCTACGACCGGGCGGCGCTGGTCGCCTGGCCGCCGTCGCTGCGTTCGGCCTATCTGCAGCACCTCGCCGCGCTCACCCGCAGCGCCACCCCGGTGCTGCTGATCGTGTTGGAATATTCCCAGGCGCAAATGCCGGGACCGCCGTTCTCGCTGTCCCGCGATGAGCTCGAGGATCTGTGCCGCGCTGCCTTTGAGGTCGAGGAATTCGGGCGCCGCGACGCGCTCGCCGACGAGCCGCGCCTGCGCGAGCGCGGACTCGACCGGCTGCAGGAGGTCCATTACCGGCTGACCCGCCGCTGAACACCGGCCGGCCGCGCCCGATTTAACTACAATGCCCCTGCCGGTACCCGCGGCGGCCTTCGCGAGGCTTCGATTGAATGACTGATACCCGCCATTCCGGGCGCTATTTCGCGCCAGCCCTGGTCGCGTGCGCGGCGGTCACCGCGCCGCACGCCGCCGAATTGACCATCGACCGGCTGTTCGATGCGCCGGCCCTGGCCGGACCCACCGTGGTCGGCCTGAAGATTTCCCCGGACGGCGCGCGCGTCACCTTCCTGCAGGGCAAGGCCGGCGACAAGGACCGCCTCGACCTGTGGGAATACAACATCCGGGCGCGGCGGGCGCGGCTCCTGGTGGACTCCGACGTGTTCGCACCCCTCGCACAGCGCCTCTCCGACGAGGAACTGGCGCGGCGCGAGCGGCAGCGCACGGCGGCGCTGTCCGGCATCCTGGAATATACCTTCGCGCCGTCCGGCCGCGCGCTGCTGTTCCCGCTGGACGGCAATCTGTATTACTACGATCTGTCCAAACCCGCGAAGGCGGCCGTGCTGCGCGTCACCCGCACACCGGGATTCGTGACCGATGCCGCCATTTCCCCCGCCGGCGGATACATCTCCTACGTGCGCGACCAGAATCTCCATCTTTACGACCGCGCGCATTCGCAGGAACGGGCTCTGACCACGGACGGCGGCGGCGCGATCAAGAACGGAATGGCGGAATTCATCGCGCAGGAGGAGATGGATCGCGCCACCGGCTACTGGTGGGCGCCCGACGATCTGCACGTCGCTTTCGCGCGCGTCGACGAGACGCCGGTGCACGAAACCCAGCGCTTCGAGATCGCCGCGGACAACGTGTCGACCTTCGCCCAGCGCTATCCGGCCGCGGGCGGACCGAACGTGAACGTGCGGGTCGGCGTCGCCGACGTTCTCACCGGCGCCGTCACGTGGATCGATCTTGGAGCGGATGATTTCTATCTGGCACGCGTCGACTGGCTGCCCGACGGCAAAACGCTCGCCATTCAGCGCGAAAGCCGCGACCAGCACCGCCTGGAGCTGCTGTTCGCCGACATTGCCACCGGCGCGAGCCGCGTGGTGCTCACCGAGACCAGCGACAGCTGGATCGACTTGCACGACGAATTGACGTTTCTCCGGCACGCCCCCCAATTCATCTGGGCCTCCAGCCGCGATGGGCATCGGCATTTGTACCTGTACGGCAACGACGGCGTGCTGATCCGGCAATTGACCGCCGGCCCCTGGAATGTGGACGATTTCAGGGAGCGTGCCGTCAAAGGGGTCGACGAGAAGCGCCGCCGGGTGTATTTCTCGGCGGCGCTGCCGGACGCCACCGTCCGCAATCTGTATTTCGTTTCACTGGACGGCGTCTCGCTGGACGGCGCCGCAGCGGACCTGCCGCACCGCATTTCATCCAAGGACGGGCTGCACTCGGTCGCCATGCCGCCGGATGCGCGCTTCTACGTGGATGTGTTCACCAGCACCACCCAGCCGCCACAGGTGTCATTGCACCGCATCGACGGCTCGCTGATCGCGTATCTGCTCGAGAACCGCCTGGACGGAACGCATCCCGACGCGCCGTACCTCGCCGACAATTCTCTGGGGCAATTCGGCACTCTCATCGCCGCGGACGGCCAGTTACTGCATTACCGGCTGTTCAAACCGCGCGGATTCGACCCTGCCCGGCGCTACCCCGCCATCGTCGATGTGTACGGCGGACCGGGTGTGCAACGGGTGCTCGACAACTGGACCGGCAGCTCCTTCACCCAGATCCTGACGCGCGCGGGCTACGTCGTCTTCCAGCTCGACAATCGCGGCAGCGGCTTTCGCGGCACGGCATTCCAGTCTCCCCTGCATGGCCGTCTCGGCGACGTCGAGGTCGCCGACCAGGTACAGGGCGCGCGCTGGCTCGCCGCGCAAAGCTACGTGGACCCCTCGCGCATGGGCGTGTGGGGCTGGAGCTACGGCGGCTACATGACGCTCATGCTGATGTTCCGGAGTCCGGAGCTGTTTCGCGCCGGCGTGGCGGGGGCACCGGTCACCGACTGGCGCCTGTACGACACCCATTACACGGAGCGCTATCTCGGCCGGCCGCAGGACAACCCGGCCGGCTACGACGCCAGCTCGGTGCTGCCCTATGCCAAGGAACTCGCGGGCAGCCTGCTGGTGATGCACGGCATGGCGGACGACAATGTACTCTTCCTGCACAGCACCAAGCTGCTTCGAAAATTGCAGGACCTGGGAAAGCCCTTCGAGGTGATGGTGTATCCCGGCGCCAAGCACGGGCTCGTGCGCCAGCACGACGGGCGCCACGCCTACGCCACGATACTCAGGTTTTTCGACCAGAATCTCAAATCGCATTGATGCCCGTGGCGCCCAGCGTCCAGGCCTGCTCGAGCGCGATGCCGCGGGCGAACACCGGCACGTTCACCGAGTCGCAGAGCGCTGCCAGTTCGGCCGCGTCCAGCGCATCGCACAGCACCAGAAAATCCGCGCCTGCCGCGGCCGCCGCGCGGGCCTGTGCCGCGCCGTTGCACCAGATGCCCTCGAGCCGGCCGCCGTGCCGTCCGGCAGTCGCGGCCGCCCTGATCACATGGATGCCCGAACTCGCCGCAACCAGGCGCGGCGGCAGCCGCAGGGCAGCGACCACCGGCCGATCCGCCGGCAGCAGGTCTGCCGCGGGCAGCTCCTCGGCGCCGCACCAGCGCAGTCTCTGTCCCTCCAGACCCTCGGGCACGCCCGCATAGGCTGTCACCAGCCACACATCCAGCAGGATGCTGCGGTCAGGGTAGTCGTGGCGCACACGGATGAGGGGTCGGGCGGAGCCGAGCGCGATGCCGAGTTCCTCGCTCAGCTCGCGCGCCAGCCCCTCGATGGGGGTCTCCTGAGGGGCGAGTTTGCCGCCGGGAAACTCCCAGCCGCCGGCCAGATGCCGGCCGCGCGGACGTTCGGCGATGAGCACCCGCGCGTCGGCGTCGAGCAGAGCGCCGGCGACCACGTGAACCGGGTCCGGAGGCGCCGCGCTCAACCGCTCGCTTGTTGCAGCGCCCCGTGGCAATGCTTGAACTTCTTGCCCGAGCCGCAGGGGCAAGGCTCGTTGCGGCCCACCTTGGGCATCGGCCGCACGAAGGGCGCCGCCGGCGCGGGGGCGCGCTGCTCTGCCTCCATGGCGTTGGGCGCATTGGCGGGCGCCTCGCCGCCCGGCACGGCCTGGATCGGCGAGACGGCTTCTGCGTGCTGGGCCTGCAGCGCGCGCGCCAGTCGATGCTGGCGTTCCAGCTCCTCGCGCTCGATTTCCGCCTGGCTGCGCACCTGGATCTTCGAGACCATCGTGACGGTGTCGAATTTGATCCGATCCAGCATCGCCGAGAACAACTCGAACGCCTCGCGCTTGTATTCCTGCTTGGGATTCTTCTGCGCGTAGCTGCGCAGGAAGATGCCCTGGCGCATGTAATCCATCGCCGCCAGATGTTCGCGCCAATGCTGATCGAGGGTCCGCAGCATCACCTCTTTCTCGATGTAACGCATGACATCGGGGCCGACACTCGCGGCTTTGGCGTCGTAGGCCTCCTCGAGCGCGGTCAGGATCCTCTTCTTCAAGGCCGAACCGTCGCCGGGCTCCTCCGACTTGAGCCAGTCCTCGACCGGCACGCGGGGACCGAAATCGCGCTCCAGGGCCTGCGCCAGTCCGGGGCCATCCCATTGATCCTCGGGCGCCCCGCCCGGCACGTACTGATCGACCATCTGTGCGACCACATCCTCGCGGATGCCGCGGACCGCCTCGGCGACGTTCTCGGCACCCATGAGATCGGTGCGCTGCTGGTAGATCACGCGGCGTTGATCGTTCGCGACGTCGTCATATTCGAGCAGCTGCTTGCGCGCGTCGAAATTATGCTGCTCCACGCGCTTCTGCGCGCGCTCGATCTGGCGCGTGAGCATGCCGCTCTCGATCGCCTCGCCCGGCTTCATGCCGACGCGCGTCATGAGGGCCTTCATGCGGGTCGGATCGCCGAAGATGCGCATCAGGCTGTCCTCGAGGGACAGATAGAAGCGGCTCGAGCCGGGGTCGCCCTGACGTCCCGATCGTCCGCGCAGCTGGTTGTCGATGCGCCGCGACTCGTGGCGCTCGGTGCCGACGATATGCAGGCCGCCGGCCGCCAGCACCAGGTCATGGCGCTTCTGCCACTCCTCGTGAATCTGTTTGAGCTGGTCCTCGCTCGGATCTTCGATGGCGTCGATCTGGGTCTGTGGGCTGCCGCCGAGCACGATGTCCGTGCCGCGACCGGCCATGTTGGTGGCGATGGTCACGGCACCGGGGCGGCCCGCCTCCGCGACGATGTGCGCCTCGCGTTCATGCTGCTTGGCATTCAGCACTTCGTGCTTGATCTGCGCACCGACCAAGAGCCTGGCCAGCCTCTCCGAGGTCTCGATCGAGGTGGTGCCGACCAGCACCGGCTGGCCGCGCTTCACGCAATCCTCGATGTCCTCGAGAATGGCCTGGAACTTGTCCGCCTCGGACAGGAACACGAGATCGGACCGGTCACTGCGGATCATGGGCTTGTGGGTCGGGATGACCACGACCTCGAGCCCGTAGATCTGTTGGAATTCGAACGCCTCGGTGTCCGCCGTGCCGGTCATTCCCGACAGCTTGGAGTACAGTCTGAAGTAATTCTGGAAAGTGATCGAGGCGACGGTCTGATTTTCCTCGCGAACCTTCACACCCTCCTTGGCTTCCACGGCCTGGTGCAGCCCGTCCGACCAGCGCCGACCCTGCATGGTGCGCCCGGTGAACTCATCGACGATGATCACTTCGCCGCCGCGCACGATGTATTCGACGTCGCGCCGGTAAAGCGCATGGGCGCGCAGTGCCGCGTTCAAATGATGCATCAGCCTGATGTTGGTGGCGTCGTACAGGCTCTCACCCTCGCGCAGCAGCCCGATCTCGGCCATCAATTCCTCGACCTTCGCGTGTCCCTCCTCGGTGAGCGTGGCCTGCTTGGTCTTCTCGTCGACGGCATAGTCGCCGGGGCCGTCCTCCTCCTTTTGGCGGACCAGGCGCGGGATCAGCGTATTGATCTTGACGTAGAGCTCCGTGCTCTCCTCGGCGGGCCCCGAGATGATCAGCGGCGTGCGCGCCTCGTCGATCAGGATCGAATCGACCTCGTCGACGATGGCAAACGACAGTTTGCGCTGCACCCGGTCCTCGAGCCTGAAAGCCAGGTTGTCGCGCAGATAATCGAAACCGAATTCGTTGTTGGTGCCGTAAATAATGTCGCAGGCATAGCCGGCCCGCTTTTCATCGGGCGTCTGTGCGTTCTTGATCACCCCGACCTCGAGCCCGAGAAAGCGGTACACCGGGCTCATCCAATCCGAATCGCGCTGCGCCAGGTATTCGTTGACCGTGACGACGTGGACGCCATCGCCCGTCAGGGCGTTCAAATAGGCGGGCAAGGTCGCCATCAGCGTCTTGCCCTCGCCGGTGCGCATTTCGGCGATCTTTCCGGAATGCAGCGCCAGACCGCCGATCAGCTGCACGTCAAAGTGGCGCAGCCCGAGCTTGCGGCGGGACGCCTCGCGCACCAGCGCAAAGGCCTCCGGAACCAGGGCGTCGAGCGGCGTGCCGGCGGCGTGCCGGGCCTTGAGTTCACGGGTCTTTTCGGGAAATTGCCCGTCTTCCAGGGCCCGCATGGCCGCCTCGAAGCCGTTGACGGCGGCAACGGTGCGGCTCAACTCCTTGATCAGGCGCTGATTACGGCTGCCGAATACATGCGTCAGTACTTTCCACACGCGAGGGAATCCTTGAAAAGCTGGCTATTGTACGGATAGACCGAAGGGGCGGGAAATCGTTTCGCCGCCCCGGAGCCGGCGGGGGAGCTAAGGGCTCAGCGGACCTCGCCGATGAAACGCAGCGGATCGACCTGGGTGCCGTTCTTCAGCACTTCGAAATGCAGATGGGGGCCGGTGGAATGGCCGGTCGATCCCATCAGCGCGATCTGCTCGCCCTTGCGCACCATATCGCCCTGTTTGACCAGAATTTTCTCGTTGTGGCAGTAGCGGGTCGAGAGGCCGTTGCCATGATTGATCTCGACCATTTCCCCGAAGCCGGCGCGCTCGCCCGCGAAGGTCACCAACCCGGCCGCCACGGCGGTCACGTGGGTGCCCTCGGGTCCGGCGAAATCGAGCCCCTTGTGAAATGCCGTATAGCCGCTGAACGGATCGGAGCGCTGGCCATAATAGGAGGAAATCCACCCGTCCTGCACCGGCCGCCCTTCGGGGTATACCTGTTTGTTGAGTTCGCGCGTGAGAATGAGGTTCTCGAGCACGCCGAGCTGCTGTTCGCGGTTGGAAAGCTGCGACTGCAGATCGTCGACCATGGCGGTCAGGTCCGGAATCTGCGCCGGCTGGCCATCCGCACCCTCCGCGCCGCCCTGCGCCGGCGGGTGGCCGAAGTCAAATTCCCCGTCGTCGAGATTGGCCATGCGGGTCAGCCGTTTGCCGAGGGCATCCAAGCGGATCACGTTGGCATTCATCTGACCGACACGCATCGCCAGGGCGTTCACCTTTTCCTGCAGCACGCGCCGCACGTCTTCTATCTGCGCCTGCTGGCGCAGCAGCTCCGCCGACCAGTTGCCCAATTGGTCGACCGGCCCGGTCGTACCGTGGCGGGCGCCCAATCCCAAGCCGATGGAGAACGCGCCGCCGACGATCGCGACCACCACGCACAGCGCCACGCCGAGCACCACGGGATGGCGCAGGTCCAGTTGTTTCACGCGTCCCGATTGGCGCCCCACAAAGATGAAGTTCATGCGGTTACAATATGCAGAAAACCGACTAAAAACAAGGATTTCCGCACAGTCTGAGTGTCGTCATTTCATGACTAAATACGGCGTGTCAATGCAAAACTCCAAGAGCGTCAGTGACTTAATGGCCGCGAGCACCCAACGGCTGGCGGCGCTCGCCGCGCAGCTCAAGCAGCGTGGCGCCACGGTCGAGTTGGTGCGAGGCGCGCTGCCCGCACCGCTGGCACGACATATTGCAAGTGCCGGCATCGACAAGGGCTGTCTCAGCATCGGGGTGACGGGTGCGGCGTGGGCCACGCGGCTGCGTTATCAGGCCGATAATCTGCGCCGGCGCTTGGGCGCAGCGTTGCACATGAACATTGCCAGCGTGAGGATCCGGGTGGTGCTGCCCGGGTCCGGATCATCACTCACGCCCGGCGTGCCGCCTCCACATAGGAAATAGGCGCCTCGGCCAGGCTCTCGAAGGTGACTTCCTGCCAGGCGCTTCGGGTGGCGATGAGCGTGCGCAGCAGCTGATTGTTGAGCGCGTGGCCGGACTTGAAGCCGCTGAACTCGCCGATCAGGCTGTGTCCCAGCAGATACAAATCGCCGATCGCGTCGAGGATCTTGTGTTTGACGAATTCATCCTCGTAGCGCAAGCCGTCCTCGTTCAATATCCGAAAGTCGTCGAGCACGATGGCATTGTCCATGTTGCCGCCGAGCGCGAGGTTGCGCGCGCGCAGGCTCTCCAGATCGCGCATGAAGCCGAAGGTGCGGGCGCGGCTGACCTCGCGCAGGAAGGAAGTGGTCGAGAAGTCCATCGAGGCGACCTGCGAATGCTTCTTGAAGGTCGGATGATCGAACTCGATCTCGAAATTGACCTTGAAGCCGTCATACGGATCGAACCGGGCCCACTTGTCGCCGTCCTCGACGCGTACGCTTTGCAGGATCCGGATGAAGCGCTTCGGCGCCTTTTGCTCCTCGATGCCCGCCGACTGCAATAGAAACACGAAAGGACCGGCGCTGCCGTCCATGATGGGCACCTCGGCGGCGCTCACCTCCACCAAGGCATTGTCGATGCCGAGCCCCGCCAGCGCCGACAGCAGGTGCTCAACCGTGGAGATCTTGACGTCGCCCTTGTGCAAGGTCGTGCCCAACATGGTGTCGCCCACATATTCGGCATTGGCCCGGATATCCACCGGCCGCTCCAGATCCGTGCGGCGGAACACGATACCGGTGTCCGCAAGCGCCGGACGCAGGGTCATCAGCACCTTTTTACCCGTGTGCAATCCCACGCCGGTGGCACGTATGGAATTCTTCAGTGTTCTTTGGTTCAACATTTAACGCACGATCGCACCCCGACACGGCTGACAAAGGTACCACAGCCCGCGCCCGGGCCTAAACCCGGTGTGCGAGGCTTCCCCCCTGCGCGCGCCAACGGGGGGGGGTTCGTAGGCTCCGGCCGGGACTAATCGGCCTGGCGGCGCAGAAACGCCGGGATGTCCAGAATGTCCTCGTCATTGGAATCGCGCATGCCGTCGCCCACCGCCCGCTGGCGCTGCACGGTCGGCTTGTCCAGCATGGCATAGTCGGTCGTGGCCAGCGGCGACGCGCGCCGCACGACCCGCATGGTCGTCTGTGGCACCACAGCCGCCGCCGCCGGCAACGTGGCCGACTTCGGCAGGGTGCGGCCCAGACCGGTCGCCACCACCGTGACCCGGATCTGATTGGTCATCTCGGCGTCGATCACCGTGCCCACGACCACCGTGGCGTCGTCGGAGGCGAACTGCTTGACCACATTGCCGACTTCCTGGAACTCGCCGATCGACAGATCCATGCCGGCCGTGACATTGACCAGAATCCCCTGGGCACCCGCCAGATTGATGTCCTCGAGCAGCGGACTCGAAATCGCCGCCTCGGCCGCCTCGCGTGCGCGATCTTCGCCCGATGCGCTGCCGGATCCCATCATCGCCATGCCGGTCTCCGACATCACGGTGCGCACGTCTGCGAAATCGACGTTGATCAGGCCCGGCCGGGTGATGAGTTCGGCGATGCCCTGGACGGCTCCCTGCAGCACCGCGTTGGCGGCCTTGAAGGCGTCGAGAAGCGTGGTCTCGCTGCCCAGCACCGACAGCAATTTCTGATTCGGAATGGTGATCAGCGAGTCGACGAACTTCGACAGCTCGAGCATCCCCTGATCGGCGATGCGGCCGCGCTTGTTGCCCTCCATCTCGAACGGCTTGGTCACGACGGCGACCGTCAATATGCCGAGCTCCTTGGCGATCTGCGCAACCACGGGAGCCGCACCGGTGCCCGTGCCGCCGCCCATGCCCGCGGTGATGAACAGCATGTCGCAGCCTTCGATCAGCTCGATGATGCGGTCGCGGTCCTCCATGGCGGCCTGGCGGCCGACCTCCGGATCGGCGCCCGCGCCCAGGCCCTTGGTGATGTTGCAGCCGATCTGCAGGGCGGTGCGCACCTTCGAGTGCTTGAGTGCCTGTGCGTCGGTGTTGATGCAGATGAAGTCGACGCCCTCGAGGCCGGCCTGCACCATGTGCGACACGGCGTTGCCGCCGCCGCCGCCCACGCCCAGCACCTTGATGACGGCACTTTGACTGTAAGAATCCATGAGTTCGAACATTCGGCTACTCCTTGACTTGATCAAAAATTACCCTGAAACCAGGTCTTCATTCTTTCAAACGCGCTCTTCACGCCGCCCGACAGCAGCGGCGCCTCCGAGCGCGGCGCTTCGAGATTTCCCTTGGCGTACAGCAGCAGTCCCACGCCCGTAGCGTGAATCGGATTGCTCACGACCTCGACCAGGCCGCTGACGAACTGCGGCACGCCGAGCCGTACCGGCATGTGAAACACTTCCTCTGCCAGCTCGATCGCGCCTTCCATCTTCGCGCTGCCGCCCGTGAGCACGATGCCGGTGGCAACGGATTCCTCCAGCCCCGAGCGCCGCAGCTCGTCGCGTATCAGGCCGAACAGCTCCTCGTAGCGCGGTTCGACGATCTCTGCGAGCGTCTGCCGTGCGAGGCGCCGCGGCGGACGATCGCCGACGCTCGGCACCTCGATGGTCTCGTCCGGATTCGCGAGTTGCGACAGCGCGCACGCGTACTTGATCTTGATGTCCTCTGCGTACTGTGTGGGTGTGCGCATGGACACTGCGATGTCGTTGGTCACCTGGTCGCCGGCGATCGGAATGACGGCGGTATGGCGGATCGCGCCGCCGCCGAACACCGCGATGTCGGTGGTGCCGCCGCCGATGTCCACCACGCACACTCCGAGATCCTTCTCATCCTCGGTGAGCACGGCGTAGCTGGAGGCAAGCTGCTCGAGAACGATGTCGTCCACCGCGAGCCCGCAGCGCTGCACGCATTTGACGATGTTTTGCGCCGCGCTGTCGGCGCCGGTCACGATGTGCACCTTGGCTTCGAGCCGCACGCCCGACATGCCGATCGGATCACGTATCCCCTCCTGGGAATCGATGATGTATTCCTGCGGCAGCACGTGCAGGATCTTCTGGTCGGCCGGAATCGCGACCGCCTTGGCGGCATCGATCACGCGTTCAACGTCGCCCTGCACCACCTCCTTGTCCTTGATCGCGACGATGCCGTGCGAATTGAGGCTGCGTACGTGGCTGCCCGCGATGCCCGCGTAGACCGAATGGATCTCGCAGCCCGCCATCAGCTCCGCCTCCTCGACCGCGCGCTGGATCGATTGAACGGTGGATTCTATGTTGACCACCACGCCCTTCTTCAGGCCGCGCGAAGGATGGCTGCCGATGCCGATGATCTCGAGGGCGCCGTCGGCGTGCATTTCGCCGACGATGGCGACGACCTTGCTGGTGCCGATGTCAAGGCCGACGAGAAGATTGCGATCCGAGCGTTTGGCCATGATTCGGTGCGGTCCTTACGCGTCGCTGTCGCCGGCGGGATTGGCGGACGCCGACGCCGGCGTCGAGACCGTCCGCCAGCCGATGGCGAATCCGTTGGAGTAGCGCATGTCCACATAGGCGATCTCGCCGACGTGATGCGCGATGACCTGCGAGGCCGTGCGTATGAAGCGATCGAGTCGCTCGTCGACCTGGCGCCTGCCGAGGCGCACCGTCACGCCGTTGTCGAGGTCGAATTCCCACGCGCCGCGCTCATCGAGACGCAGCGCCGCGATGCGCATGCCGGCCTCGAGCATGCGTCCCTCGGCCGACAGATAGCGCTGGGCGACCTGCGTCTCGGTGCCGTCGGGGCCGCTCAGGCGCGGCAATTCGGACGGCACGTGCGCGGCTGTGCGCACGAACAGCTCGCCGCGGGTGTTGAGCAGCCCGGCATCGCCCCAGCGCGCGGCGGCCGTCTGTTCGGACACCGTCACGTGCAGGCTGGTCGGCCAGTGGCGCTGCACGCGCGCGTGGTCCACCCAGGGCAGATTCTCGACCGCTCGCTGGATGGCGTTCAGGTCCGCCGACATGAAGCCGGCCGCCAAAAACGGCGCCACCGCCTGCTCGATCTGGCCGGGAGATACGCGCTGGAAGCTGCCGTCCATCGACACCACGTGCACCGGCCGGTCGAGCGCCCAGATCAGCGCGCTCAAGGAGCCGCCGATCAGCGCTACGAGCGCGGTGCGCCGTGCAGCCCCGCGCCAGTCGATCGACAGCTTCGGCCAGCGCCATGACCGGCGCGGCGGCGTGGCCCGGCTCTTGAACCGGTTACGCCGCAGCAAAGTGAAGCCGTGTTTCATTTGCGTACCCTCGAGAGGCTGGTTTCCAGAATTCGCCACACCAATTCCTCGAAATCGATGCCGGCCCGGCGGGCGGCCATGGGCACCAGGCTGTGGTCGGTCATGCCCGGGGTGGTGTTGATTTCGATGAAATAGAATTTGCCGGTGCGATCGTCGCGCATGAAGTCGACGCGTCCCCAGCCGAAGCAGTCGGTGACCCGGAAGACGGCCATCGCGGCCGCCTGCAGGGCCTCCTCGGCCGCGGCGTCGAGGCCGCCCGGGCAGTGGTACTGCGTGTCGTTGCGGAAATACTTCGCCTCATAGTCGTAGAATTCGGTGGCGGGTACGATGCGGATCGAGGGCAGCGCCCGCCCCTGTAGCACGCCGACCGTGAACTCGCCGCCGCTGATGAAGCGCTCGGCGAACACGATCGGATCGACGGCGGCGGCGGCGGCATACGCGCGCGGCAGGTCCTGCGCGGAATTCACCTTGGTGATGCCGACACTCGAGCCCTGCGAGGCAGGCTTGACCATCATCGGCAGACCGACGGCGGCGAGCGCGCCGGGCAGGCCGGCCTCATCCGAGAGCACCGCGTATTCCGGTGCCGGGTAGCCCGCACCCACCACCACCCGCTTGGTCTTGAGCTTGTCCATGGTGAGCGCCGAACCGAGCACGCCGCTGCCGGTGTACGGCACGCCCAGCCATTCCAGGGCGCCTTGCATCATGCCGTCCTCCCCGCCCGGACCATGCAGTGCGATCACGGCGCGATCGAAGCCATCCGAGCGCAATCTGGGCAGCGGCAGGTCCTGCGGATCGAATGCATGGGCGTCCACCCCCCGGCGCAGCAGCGCGGCGAGCATGGCGCCGCCGGTGAGCAGCGATATCTCGCGCTCCGTCGAGTCTCCGCCGAGCAGCACCGCAACCTTGCCGAACTCGGCGGCGGAGGCGGCACGGCGCACGACCGGCTGGGTGGCGAGCAGGCTCACGGCACCCCGACGATGCGCACTTCAGGGCGTAATTCGATGTGATGCAGGGCGGCCACGGTGCGCTGCACGTGCAGAATCACGGCCTCGATGTCGGCGGCGGTGGCGGCGCCGTGGTTGATGATGAAATTGGCGTGCTTCTGCGACACCGAAGCATCGCCGATGCGAAAGCCCTTCAGGCCCGCGGCCTCGATCAGTCGCGCCGCGTGATCGCCCGGCGGATTGGTGAACACCGATCCGCAGCTCCACTCGCCGATCGGCTGCGTCTGCCGGCGCCGCTCGAGGAGTTCGCGGATGGCGGTCTCGTTGACCCCGGACTTGAGCTCGAAATCCAGCCGCGCTGCGATGAACCATTCCTCCGCCGGACCTTTCACCCGCCGGTAGCCGATCTCATAGTCCGCCGGCGTGCGCGTGCGGCGCACGCCACGCCGGTCGAGCACGTCGACCTCCGCCACATGCGCCCAGGTCTCCCCGCCCCAGGCGCCCGCATTCATGGCGAGCGCGCCGCCGAGGGTGCCGGGAATGCCGGCAAGGAACTCCGCCGGGCCCAACCCCCACTTCACGCATTGCCGGGCGAGGCGCGCGCACGGCACGCCGGCCTGGGCATGTATCCGTGTCGAACTCACGCGCTCCAGCGCGAGCAGCGCGCCCTGGGTCGACACCACCGCGCCGCGGATGCCGCCGTCGCGAACCAGCAGATTGCTGCCGAGGCCTATCCACAGGAGCGGGGACTCCGGCGGCAGCTGGCGTATGAACGCCGCGAGATCCATGACATCCCGCGGCGTGAAGTACAGGTCCGCCGGTCCGCCGGCGTGCCAGGAGGTGTGCTTGGACATCGGTTCATCGCGCAGCACGCGTGTGTTGAACTCCGGCGCGAGCACTGCGCAGCGGGTGCCGTTGGGATTGCCGCTCATGCCGCCGCTCCGGTCGCGAAGCGGCTCTTCAGTTCGTGCGCGACTGCGCCGATGTTGCCCGCGCCCATGGTGAGCACCAGATCGCCGTCGCGCAGCACGCCGCGCAGTGCCTCCGCAAGCTCGTCGACGCGCTCCACGAACACCGGCTCCATCAGCCCGCGCGAACGGACGGCGCGACAGATGGCGCGCCCGTCGGCGCCGGCGATCGGCGTCTCGCCGGCGGCATACACCTCGGTCACCAAAAGCACGTCGCATTCGCCGAGCACGCGGCCGAAATCATCGAGCAGATCGCGCGTGCGCGTGTAGCGGTGCGGCTGGAAGGCGAGCACCAGGCGGCGCCCCGGCCAGCCCTGGCGCACCGCCTCGAGGGTGGCCGCCACCTCGGTCGGGTGGTGGCCGTAGTCATCGACGATCAGCGCGCGGCCGTTCGGCCATTCGATCTCTCCGAGCTGCTGCAGCCGCCGGTCGATGCCCTGGAAATTGGCGAGCGCACGCTGGATGGCCGGATCCCCGACCCCGAGCTCCGAGGCGACCGCCACCGCGGCGAGCGAATTGAGAACGTTATGGCGGCCGGGAAGGTTGATCGTGATCGCGAGCGGTGGTTTGCCCGCCCGCACCGCTTCATAACGCGACAACAGCCCGACGCGCTCCACGTTGACGGCGCGCAGGTCTGCGCCCTGGTCGAAGCCGTAGGTGACGAACGGCCGCGCCACGTCCGACAGGATGTCGCGCACGTGCTCGTCATCGACGCACAGCACGCCCAATCCGTAAAACGGCAGATTGTGCAGAAACTCGACGAAGCTCTGCTTGAGCCGCAGGAAGTCGCCGTCGTAGGTCGACAGATGATCGTTGTCGATGTTGGTGACGATGGAGATCATCGGCTGCAGGTGCATGAACGACGCGTCGCTTTCGTCGGCCTCAGCCACCAGGTAGCGGCCGGCCCCCAGGCGCGCGTTGCTGTCGGCGCTCTTCAGCCGGCCGCCGATGACGAAGGTCGGATCCAGTCCTCCCTCGGCGAGCACGCTCGCCACCAGGCTCGTCGTCGTGGTCTTGCCGTGCGTGCCGGCGACCGCGATCGAGTAGCGAAAGCGCATCAGTTCACCAAGCATTTCCGCGCGCGGCACCACCGGCACGCGCCTGGCGAGCGCCGCGGCCACCTCCGGATTGGCGGGACCCACTGCGGTCGATACCACCACCACATCCGCGCCCCCCAGATTGGCGGCGTCGTGTCCGATGAAGATCTTCGCGCCGAGCCGCGCCAGGCGCCGCGTGACGGCGTTTTCCCTGAGGTCCGACCCCTGCACTTCGTAGCTCAGATTGAGCAGCACTTCGGCAATGCCACCCATGCCGCTGCCGCCGATGCCGACGAGATGGATGCGATGGATCCGGCGCATGCGGTCGTTCATGCGGGCGCTCCGGCGGCGATGCACAGATCCGCGAGCCGCGCGGCCGCATCGGTGACGGCGGCGGCGCGTGCGGCCTCCGCCATGATGAGCAGACGGCCGCGGTCGGCGCCGAGCTCGCCGATGATCCTGCCCAGGCGCTCGGGATCGAGATCGCTCTCCTGCAGGATGCGGGCGGCGCCGATGCGCACCAGGACCTCGGCATTGCGGGTCTGATGGTCGTCGACGGCCGAGGGATAGGGCACCAGCACGGCGCCGAGGCCGGCGGCCTGCAATTCGGTGACCGTCAACGCGCCCGCGCGGCATACCGCAAAGTCCGCCCAGGCATATGCCCCGGCCATGTCGTCGATGAAGGCCAGCACCTCGGCATCCACCGCCGCCGCCCGGTAGGCCTCGCGGGCGTCGGCCAGGCCGCGCGCACCCGCCTGGTGCCGCACCTGCGGCCGGTCCTGCGGGCGCAGCATCGCCAGCGCCCGCGGCATCGCCTGGTTAAGCCGCGACGCGCCCTGGCTGCCGCCGAGCACCAGCAGCCGGGCGCGGGCTTCACGGCCGGCAAAGCGCAGTGCCGGCGCCGGCAGCGCGGCGATGTCGGCGCGCACCGGATTGCCGATGCACAGCGCATGTGCTCCCGGGCCGAAGCTGCCGGGAAAGGCCTCCAGCACCTGACCGGCCAGCTTCGCGAGCCAGCGATTGGTGAGTCCGGCGACCGCGTTTTGTTCGTGAATGAGCAGCGGGATGTGCAGCATCCAGGCGGCCAGTCCGCCGGGCCCGCTGACGAAACCGCCCGCGCCGAGCACCGCGCGCGGCGCCACACGCCGCAGCACGCGCCGCGCCTCGGCCACCGCCCGCAGCAGGCGCAGCGGCGCCAGCAGCCACGCCAGAGCGCCCTTGCCGCGAATGCCTGCCACCCGTATCCATTCCATGGGAATGCCCGCCGCGGGTACCAGGCGCGATTCCATGCCGGCGGGTGTGCCGAGCCACACTACCCCGACGCCACGCTCGCGCAGCACGCGGGCGACCGCCAGCGCCGGGAACACGTGTCCGCCCGTGCCGCCCGCCATGATGAGCACCGGCGCGCCGATCATCGCGCCTCCCGCGGCATACGAATCACGGCCGAGCGCGACGCGCCCTTGACCTCGTGGTAGATCCTGAGCAGCACGCCGATCCAGGCCAGGGTCACGAGCAGACTGCTGCGCCCATAGCTGATCAGCGGCAGCGTCAATCCCTTGGTGGGCAGCACGCCCATGTTGACGCCGATGTTGACGATGGCCTGCAGACCGATCCACACGCCGAACGCCAGCGCCAGATACGAATGGAACATGAGGCCGCCCTGTGCCGCCATGCGCGAGATCCGGAACGAGCGCCACACCAGCGCCAGGAACAATCCGATCACGCCGATCACGCCGACCAGGCCGAGCTCCTCGGCGAGCACGGCGAACACGAAATCCGTATGCGCCTCCGGCAGGTAGAACAGCTTCTGCACGCTGGCGCCGAGGCCGACGCCGAACCAGGAGCCGCGGCCGATGGCAATCAGCGACTGGGTCAATTGGAAGCCGCTGTTGAACGGGTCCTCCCATGGGTGCAAAAAGCCCGTGAGCCGCCGCAGACGGTAGGCCGAGGTCAGCGCCAGCACCCCGAGCGCGCTGCCGGCCAGGGTGGTGAAGATCAGCACGTAGCGCAGACGCGCGCCGGCCACGAACAGCACCGCAAACCCGGTGGCGAACAGCACCGTGGTGGCGCCGAAGTCCGGCTCCAGCAACAGCATCACCGCGGCCACCGTCAGCAGTCCCACCGGCTTGGCCAGGCCTGTCAGCGTGTCCACCAGCTCGGCGCGCTTGCGCACGCTGTAGCTGCACACCCAGGTCAGCACCAACACCTTGGCGAGCTCCGACACCTGAAAATTCACCGGGCCGAGCTTGAGCCAGCGGCGCGCGCCGTTGACCGTCGCGCCGATGCCCGGCATCAGCACCAGCAGCAACAGCAGCAGTCCGAGCAGCATCAGCATCAGGCTGTATTTGTCCCACAGCTCGGCGGGCACGCGCGTCACGGCCCAGGCGAACAGCACGCCGGCGAAACCGTAGATGAACTGCCGTTCCAGATAGAAGAATGGATTTCCGAGATCGCGGGCGGCGATCGACATGGACGCGGAGGTGACCATGATCAGCCCGATCAGCAACAGTGCGGCGGTCAGGCCCAGCGTCACGAAGTCCCAAGTGAACGGCAGGCGTTCGCGGGCGCGCAATCCGTAGGACAGCGTGGCGGCGCTCATCGGCCGCTACCGGCGAGTTCGCGCACCGCGGCGGCGAACACTTCGCCGCGATGGCCGTAGTCGCGGAACATGTCCAGGCTGGCGCACGCCGGCGAGAGCAGCACGGTGTCGCCGGCGCGCGCGGCCGCCGCGGCGGCGGCCACCGCCGCCGGCATCGAAGCCGCGCGCTGCGTGGCGCATGCGCCCTCGAGCGCGCCGGCCAACGCCGGCGCATCCCGGCCGAGCAGCACAGCCAGACGCACCTTGCCGCGGAAGGCGGCGGCGAGCGGCGTGAAATCCTGGCCCTTGCCGTCGCCGCCGGCGATGATCACCAGCGGGCCGTCCAGGCCGGACACCGCGGCGATGGTGGCGCCTACGTTGGTGCCCTTGGAATCGTCGACGTAGCGCACACCCGCGACGTCCGCCACCCACGCGGTACGGTGCGGCAGACCGGGAAAGGATTCGAGCGCTGCCAGCATGGCGGGCATCGGCAGGCCGGCGGCCTCGCCGAGGGCAAGCGCGGCAAGCGCGTTGGCGGCGTTGTGCAGTCCGCGGATCTTCATGTGCGAGGTGTCGAGCAGCCGCTCGCCGCGGCGCGCCAGATGGATGCGGCCGGCGTCGCGCAGCAGGTGGAAATCCGCCGCGGTGCGCTCGATGGAGAACGTCAGCGTGCGCGCCGATCCGCCGCGCATCGCCGCCACCAGGGGATCATCCGCGTTCAGCACGGCGGTTGCGGCGTGGGCGAAGATGCGCTCCTTGGCGCGCGCGTAATCGGCGATTGTGATATAGCGGTCCAGATGGTCGGCGGTCACGTTGAGCACGACCCCGCCGAGCAGCGCGAGCGAATTGGTGGTCTCCAGCTGGTAGCTCGACAGCTCCAGGACGTACAGCTCGGGAACCTCGTGCTCGAGCAGATCGAGCGCGGGCTCGCCGAGGTTGCCGCCGGCGAGCACGCGCCGACCGGCGCTTTGCGCCATGGCCGCCACCAGGCTGGTGACGGTGCTCTTGCCGTTGGTGCCGGTGACACCGATGACGGGCGCGCGGACCGCGCGGGCGAACAGCTCGATGTCGCCGACCACTTCGATGCCCAGGTCGCGTGCGCGGCGTGCGATCGGCTCGTGCAGCGACACCCCCGGGGACATCAGCAGCTGCGTGGCGCCATCGAGCAGCGACAGATCGAAGCCGCCGAGACGGATGTCGAGGGTTTGTGCCAGCCCGCCGATCTGCCCGAGGCCGGGCGGCGCGGTGCGCGTGTCGGTGGCGCTCACCTGCACGCCGCGTCTGGAGAGATACCGCAGGCACGATGCGCCGGTCTTGCCGAGTCCCACCACGACGCTGGCCATCATCGTATCTTCAAGGTTGCAAGGCCCGCCAATACCAGGACGAAACTGATGATCCAGAAGCGCACGATCACCTTGGGCTCCACCCAGCCTTTCAATTCGAAATGATGATGGATGGGGGCCATGCGGAACAGCCGCTTGCCGGTGAGCTTGTATGAGCCGACCTGCAGCATCACCGAGACAGTCTCCAGGACGAACACGCCGCCCATGACGGCCAGCACGATCTCCTGGCGCACGATGACGGCGATGGTGCCGAGCGAGGCGCCGATCGCGAGCGCGCCGATATCGCCCATGAAAACCTGCGCAGGATACGAGTTGAACCAGAGAAACCCGAGTCCCGCCCCCACCAGTGTCGCGCTGAAGATCAGAACCTCGCCGACCCCGGGTATGTAGGGGATCTGCAGATAAGTGGCGAATTTGATGTTGCCGGTCGCGTAGGCGAACACGCCGAGTGCCGCCGCAACCATAACCGCGGGCATGATTGCCAGCCCGTCGAGCCCGTCGGTCAGATTCACCGCGTTGCTGGTGCCGACGATGACGAAATAGGCGAACGCGACGAACACGGCGGTCGACATCGGCACCGCAACCGTCTTGAAGAACGGCACGTACAGCGAGGTTTCCGCGGCCGATACGTGCCAGTGATGCAGCGCGAAGGCCGCGCCGAGTCCGCCCGCCGACTGCGCCAGGAACTTGTAGCGCGGCGCGAGCCCCCGGGAATTGCCGACCACCAGCTTCAGGTAATCGTCGTAAAACCCCACCAAGCCGAAGGCGAGCGTCGTCAGCAGCAGTATCCAGATGAACCGGCTCGACAAATCCGCCCACAGCAGCGTGCCGAGAACCATCGATACCAGGATGAGGCCGCCGCCCATGGTGGGCGTGCCCGCCTTGGGCAGATGCGACTGCGGGCCGTCGCTGCGCACGCGCTGCCCGATCTGATAGCGGCTCAGCATGGCGATCATGCCGGGGCCGATGAACAGCGCCATCGCGAGCGCCGTCATGGCCGCCAGGATGCCGCGCAGCGTCAGGTATTGAAAGACGTGGAAGCCCGAATGGTGCTTCGCTAGATATTCCGTGAGGTACAACAGCACGGCTAGCCCGCCAACATCATGGGATGGGCCGCAACGCCGCCGCCTGCGCCCGGGGCGCCGCCCGCAGCATCGCCGCCCGCCGACAGTGCCTGAACCACGCGTTCCAGCCGGTTGATGCGCGAACCCTTGACCAGCACCGTGACGCCCGCCCGCAGCTCTGCGCGCAGCCGCTCGGTCAGCGCGCCGGCATCGGCGAACCACTCGCCGCCCTCGCCGAAGGCTTCGACCGCGCGGACGCTCTGCGCGCCCAGTGCGAACAGCCGTGCGACGCCGCAGTCGCGCGCATACGCACCCATGTCGGCATGGCTGTCGAGGGTGTGCGCGCCGAGCTCCGCCATCTCGCCGAGTACCAGCCAGGCGGTGCTGCGCAGCGATCGCAGCACGTCGATACCGGCGCGCACCGAGCTCGGGTTGGCGTTGTAGGAATCATCGATGATCCAGCTGCCCCGCAGCCCCGCCTTCAACTGCAGGCGTCCGGAAACCGCCCGAAACTCCGCCAGTCCCGCGGCGATGTCATCGAGCGTCGCGCCCGCGGCGGCCGCCGCCGCCGCCGCTGCCAGTGCATTCGCGATGTTGTGCGCCCCGCCCACTCTCAGGCTCACCGCGGTCTCGCCGAGCGGACAGACCAGCACGAAGCGGGTCACGAACTCGCCCTTCTCGACGCCCTGCAGTGGATTTTCCGCCGAGAAGTCCGCCGTTTCGCGGACGCCGTAGGTTACGATGCGGGTGCAGCCGGCGGCGGCGCGCCAGTAGCTTGCGTAGGCATCGTCGGCATTGATCACCGCGATTGCATCCGGGGCGAGGCCGGAGACCATCTCGCCCTCGCCCCGGGCGACTGCGTCGAGGGTGCCGAAGCCTTCCAGATGCTCGGCGCCGGCATTGGTGATCAGCCCGACCGTGGGCCGCGCGAGCTGCATCAGCTCCGCGACGTCGCCCACGCGGTTCGCGCCCATTTCGATCACGGCGCTGCGATGAGCCTCATCCAGCCGCAGCAATGTGAGCGGCACGCCGATGTGATTGTTGAGATTGCCGTGGGTGGCCAGGCACGGCCCGCGACACGACAGAATCCGGGCGGTCATTTCCTTGACCGTGGTCTTGCCGTTGCTGCCGGCCACGCCGACCATCGGCAGCCGGAACTGCGACCGCCAGGCGCATGCCAGCGTCTGCAGCGCACGCAAGGTGTCCGGCACCAGAATGTGCGGCAGCGGCGACGCGGGCGCACGGTTGACGATGGCGCCGGCCGCGCCGCGCGCCGCGGCCGCCACGACGAAGTCGACGCCGTCGAAATTGGGTCCCTGAAGCGCCACGAACAGCGCGCCCGCGTCGAGCGTGCGGCTGTCCGTTGAGACCGTGCCGTACGGGCGCTGCCCGCCGATGAGCTGCGCTCCGAGCACCGCTGCGGCATCCTGCATGGTGCGCCTCATGCGGCGAGCCCCAGGTGACGCATCGCCTCGCGCCGGTCGCTGAACGCGCGCCGCGTCTCACCGTAGATCTGATAATCCTCATGGCCCTTGCCGGCGATGAGCACCACGTCCACCGAGCCGGCCTCGGTTAGCGCCGCGGCGATGGCCTGCGCCCGGTCGTGGATGACCCGGAACGCATGCGCGGAGATGCCCGCGGTTATATCGCGCGTGATCGCGTCGGGATCCTCGGATCGCGGGTTGTCGTCCGTGACGATGATGCGGTCGGCGAACTCGTCGGCGACCGCCCCCATGATCGGGCGTTTGCCCGGATCGCGATCGCCGCCGCAGCCGAACACGCACCACAGTGCGCCGCGGCAGTGCCCGCGCAGCGCCTCCAGCGCCTTGCCGAGCGCATCGGGCGTATGTGCGTAGTCGATCACGGCGAGCGCTTTGTCGGGGCGCGCCGCCTCGATCATCTCCATGCGTCCGGGCGGCGCCTTGCATTCGGCGAGAGCGGCGAGCGCGGCCGGCAATGCGACCCCGAGCGACAGCAGACAGGCGATCACCAGCAGGCAATTCTCCGCATTGAATCGTCCGATCAGTCGGGCGTGCAACACCGCCGTGCCGAAGCTGCCGCCGAGCCGAAGCGAGAATCCGTGCAGCTCGAAGTCCACGCCGGCGGCATGCAGCGTGCGCTCCGCCATCCATCCGAATTCTCCGGCGTCCAGCCACACCGCGGTGAGGGGCAGGCGGCCGCTGAACCGCTGCAGCAGCTGCCGCCCGAAGGCGTCGCCGACGTTGAGGACGGCCTGCTGCAGGCCGGGCGCCGCGAACAGCCGCGCCTTGGCCTCGCCGTAATCGCGCATCGACTCGTGGTAGTCGAGGTGGTCGCGGCTCAGATTGGTGAACGCCGCCGAATGAAACCTCACGCCGGCGATGCGGTCCTGGTCGAGCGCATGCGATGAAACCTCCATCGCGACCTCGCGCACGCCGGCGGCGCGCAGCCCGGCGAGCTGGCGGTGCAGATTCACGACATCCGGCGTGGTATGCGTGGGTGGCAAAAGCGCCGCGAGCCTGCCGAAGCCGATGGTGCCGATGTAGGCGGCCTGCATGCCGAGACGCTCCAGACACTGCGCGAGCAGATAGGCGCAGGTGGTCTTGCCGTTGGTGCCGGTGATTCCGACGATCCGCAGCTGCGAGGACGGCCAGCTGAAGAACCGGTCGGCGATGCGCCCGATCAGCCGCGACAGGCCGGGCACCGGCGCGGCAAACACATTCGGCAGATCGGGCGGCGCCACGCCCGGTGCGGGCTCCCACAGCACCACGGCGGCGCCCTGCGCGCAGGCCTGCGCCGCGAATTCCAGGCCGTGATGGCTGCGCCCCGGCAGCGCGAAGAACAGGCCGCCCGCGCGCGCCTGGCGGCTGTCGAGCGTCAGGTCGGCAACGCGCACATCGGTGGGTGGCACTTGCGCGATGCCGTCCAGCAGCCACAGCAGGCTCACCGAGGCGCTGTTGAGCGGACCGTTCATGGCGAATCGTTGGCCTGCACCAGCGTGGCGGCGGGCACGTTCTGCAGATCATCCGGCGGGATGTCCATCAGGCGCAGCGCCCCGGACATCACGTTCGAGAACACCGGCGCCGCGACATCGCCACCGTAGAACTTGTCGCCGCTCGGCTCGTCGATGACCACGACCGTGGCGAGTTTCGGATGCGACGCCGGCACCACCCCGGCGAAAACCGCCATGTAGCGGTCGGTGGAATAGCCGCCTTCGAAGGATTTCCAGGCGGTGCCGGTCTTGCCCGCCACCTGGTAGCCCATCACCGAGGCGCGCTTGCCGGTGCCGCCGATGGCCACCACCTGCTGCATGAGCTGCACGATCGACTGCGCCATCCTCGCATCCATCACCCGCTCGCCGGCCACCGGGCCGGAGGTGCGCTCGAAGGACACCGGGCGCTTCAAGCCGCCCGCGCCGATGGTGGCGTAGGCGTGTGCGAGCTGCAGCGGGGTGACCGACAGGCCATAGCCGTGCGACAGGGTCGCGATGCCGATGGGCCGCCAATGCGAATAGTGGCTGAGCATGCCGGCCGATTCGCCGGGGAAATTGCTGCCGGTCACCTGGCCGAAACCCAGGCCGGTGAGCGTGTCCCAGATCTGTTCTGGCTTGAGCGACAGGGCCACCTTGGCGGTGCCCACGTTGCTCGACTTGGCGAGCACCGTTGCCAGATCGATGGCGCCGAGATTGTGCTCGTCCTCGAACACCTTGATGCCGACCTTGAGGAATCCTGGCGAGGTGTCCACCACGCTATCGGCGCGGTACTGGCCCGAGGCGAGCGCCGCGGCGATGATGAACGGCTTGATGCTCGATCCCGGCTCGAAGATGTCGGTGGCGGCGCGATTGCGGTACAACCCCGCCTGCAGCTGGTCACGATCGTTCGGGTTGTAGGAGGGCTGGTTGACCATCGCCAGCACCTCACCGGTGTCGCAGTCGATGACGATCACCGAACCTGCGCGCGCCTGGTAGTCGCGCATGGCCGACTTCAGCTCGCGATAGGCGAGATACTGGATGCGCAGGTCGATGCTCGTGACCAGGTCGCGTCCGGGCCGCGGTGCGCGGATGCTTTCGACGTTCTCCACCGAATGGCCGTACAGGTCCTGAATGACCCGCTTGGCCCCGTCCTCGCCCATCAGCAGCTGGTCGAATCCGAGCTCCAGGCCCTCCTGGCCCAGATCATCGATCGTGGTGAAACCCACGACATGCCCCGAGACCTCGCCCGAGGGATAAAAGCGCCGGTATTCCCGCATCAGATACACGCCGGGGACGCCGAGCGCCTTGACGTGGGCGGCCGCCTCCGGCGGCATGTGGCGCGCCACGTACAGGAATTCGCGGTCCAGATTGCTGGTGATGCGCCGGAGCAGGGACTGCTGGTCCTGGCCGAGGGCCTTCGCCAGCCTCGGAATCTGATCGATGTTGTCCTTGAGATCCTGCGGATTGACCCAGATGCTGTCGACCGGCGTGCTGATCGCCAGCGGCTCGCCGTAGCGGTCGGTGATCGCGCCGCGATGTGCGGCGATCTTGACCACCCGCATGGTCCGTTCGTCGCCCTGTTTGGCGAGAAAACCGTGTTCAACCAGCTGCAGCTCGACGGCCCGTGCCACCAGCACGGCGGCGCCGCACACCACCAGAGTCAGGATCACGGCGGAGCGCCAGCGAAAGCTCCTCGCCTGCGAGTCCTTGTCAGCGCGCGGTATCACGGGCGCACGATCCGTATGTCGCGTGTTTGCGGCAGAGACATCTTCAGCTTGGAGCTGGCCATGCTTTCGACGAGGGCGTGCGACGACCAGGCGCTCTGTTCGAGCTGCAGACGACCCCACTCCATCTCGAGCGAATCGCGTTCTGCATTGAGTTTTTCGAGACGCACGAACAGGACCCGTGCCTGATAGCGCGCGTACACCACGCCGGCGGCGCTGCCGAGCACGGCGATCCACAGCACCGGCAGCGCCAGCGCCCAGAGTCTGCGGCCGGTCATGCCGCGAGTTCCCGTTCGATCCGCTCGGCCACCCGCAGACGCGCGCTGCGCGCGCGCGGATTGCGCTCGGCCTCCCCGGCCTGCGGCACCACGGCCTTGCCCACCAGGCGCAGCGACGGCCGGGCATGCGGGGGAATCTCCGGCAAGCCGGCGTACATCGGGTCGGCGAGCGACCGGCGGCGCATGAATTGCTTGACGATCCGATCTTCCAGCGAATGAAAGCTGATCACGGCCAGGCGCCCCGACGGGCGCAGGCGCCGCAGTGCCGAGTCAAGGCCGAGTTCGAGTTCGAGCAGTTCCCGGTTCACATGGATGCGCAGCGCCTGAAATACGCGGGTGGCCGGATGCTTGGTCCGCTCGCGGCTGGGGGCGACCCGGGCGATCATCCCGGCCAGCTGCAACGTTGTTTCGAACGGCCGCTCGCGGCGGTCGGCGACGATGGCGCGCGCGATTCGCGGCGCGAACCGCTCCTCGCCGAAGTCGCGAAAGATGCGCACGAGCTCGCCCTGCGTGGCGCCGTTGACCACGTCGGCCGCGCTCGGCCCGGCACCGGCGCTCATGCGCATGTCCAACGGGCCGTCCTTCATGAAGCTGAATCCCCTCGCCGGGTCATCGAGCTGCGGCGAGGAGACGCCGAGGTCGAACAGGATGCCGTCGAACTCGAGGTTCGGCGCCACCCGGTCCGCGCAGGCGGCAAGCTGCGAGAAGGGTGCGTGACACAGCGCCACCCGCGGATCGGCGCCGAAACGCGCCGCGGCCCACGATATCGCCTCCGCATCGCGGTCCAGGCACAGCAGGCGGCCGTCGACCGCGAGCCTTGCCAGGATTGCCTCTGCATGTCCCCCGCGCCCAAAGGTGGCGTCCATGTAGACCCCGCTCGTTTTGATGTTCAATGCCGCCACGACCTCGTCGAGCAGCACCGGCATGTGAGTTCCCGCTGCTGCGTGCATCGCGCTGACCGCTTATAGGGACAGCGATTCAAGATCTGGTGGCAATGCGCCGGTATCCCCCGCGAGCCACTCCTCCTGGCAGGCCGCCCAACGCGCTTCGTCCCACAGTTCGAAGTGCAATCCCTGGCCGATCAGCACGGCGTCGCGCGTCAGGAAGGCGAATTGGCGCAAGGTCGGCGGCAGCAGCACGCGCCCGTGGCCGTCGAGTTCCAGATCCGTCGCCGATCCGACCATGAACTGCTGCACACGCCGCGTCGTCCTGTTCATTGCCGACAGGCGCATCAATTTGCGCTCGAACTCCTCCCAATCGGGCAGCGGGTAAATGAGCAGGCAGCGGTCGCGGTCGACCGTGACCACCAACCGGCCGCCGCAAAGCTCCTGCAGCCGCTCCCGATAGCGGGTCGGCATGACCATGCGGCCTTTGACATCGAGCGTCAGCTTGTTGGTACCGCGAAACAGCATGTGGATGGGTCTTGTAACCCATTCCCTCCCACTTTGACCCACTAGTCCCCACTATAGGGAGCCGGACCTTCCACTGTCAACGTCTTAAGTAAAAGAAAACCCCGTTCCGACAGTGACTTAGGTCTCATTTTGCTATCACCGGCCGGCGCGCTAGGACAGTCCCGGACCGGCGCGGCCCGGTGCGCCGCTTCGATGCGACGCGCTGGAAGCTCGCGAGCGGGCACCACCGGTCTGCGCAAGCGGATGTTTATGGATACGAACGTCGCAGAAAAAAGGCCGATCGTGAGTCGATCGGCCCTGAAAGCCATACGGCCAGCAAAAAAAGGAGTCGGCCGTTAAGCCGGGTTCTGTCGTGGACAGTCATTCCTCTGGGATGCGCGTCGCCGCGCACCTCTAGCGACCTACCCGGAAGCCCATGCGAGCCACATGTTGCGGCCTGAACGCACCGCGTTGCTTCCCTATTTGGTCTTGCTCCCGGTGGGGTTTGCCGTGCCGCTGATGTTGCCACCCGCGCGGTGCGCTCTTACCGCACCATTTCACCCTTGCCGGCGCCGCTTGCGCGGCACGTAGGCGGTTTCTTTCTGTTGCACTTTCCGTGGACTCACGTCCCCCAGGCGTTACCTGGCACCGTGCCCTCTGGAGCCCGGACTTTCCTCCATGTGCCTGCGCACACAGCGACTGCCTGGCCGACTCGTGAGCGGCACCATACGCAGATGCCGCGCTTTATGCGAGAACCTTCGCAACGGCGCGCCGCCGGCCGGGAGCCTGTCTGTTTTGCGGCGGCGAGCCTCAGTCCTGGGGCTTCAACTTAAGGGCCCGCTTGTAGACCTCGTTGTCGCGAGCGCCGGCGATGCGCGCCGCCAACCGGGCCGCCTGCTTGAGCGGCAATTCCGCCATCAGTATCCCGAGCAGCCGGTCGAGGACGTCGGCCGCGCCGGTGGCCGGCGCCGGCGCCGCGCCCGCGACCACCACGACGATCTCGCCACGGCGGAAGTCCGGGTCGCCGCGCGCCCGCACCGCGAGTGCGCCGAGTGTGCCGCGGTAGACGGTTTCGTGCAGCTTGGTGATCTCGCGGGCGGCGGCGGCGGCGCGCTCCGCGCCGAGCGCTTCACTGCAGTCCTCCAGCATCTCCTCGACGCGATGCGGGGACTCGTAGAACACCAGCGTGCGCGCCTCGTCGCGCAGCGCCTCGAGGCGCGCACGGCGCGCGGCGCCGCGCGCCGGCAGAAAGCCCTCGAAGCAGAAGCGGTCGGTGGGCAGTGCGGCGATCGACAATGCAGCCACCGCCGCGCACGGCCCGGGGATGGCAAGGATTTCGATGCCCGCCGCCGCCGCCGCACACACCAGGTCGTAGCCGGGATCGCTGATGGCCGGCGTGCCGGCATCGCTCACCAGGGCGATCTGCGCACCGCGCGACAGCTCGCGCACCAGTTCGGGCGCGCGCTGCTGTTCGTTGTGGTCGTGCAGCGCGACCAGCGGCCGGGAGATGCCGAAGTGGCGCAGCATCGCGCCGGTATGGCGCGTGTCCTCCGCCGCGATCAGCGTGCAGCTCTCGAGCATCGCGCGGGCGCGCGGGCTCAGGTCCGCCAGATTGCCGATGGGCGTCGCCACGACGTAGAGCCGTCCCGCGGGGGTGTTTGCCACTATAATCAGCGCCTCGACGGGGATTTCTAAGGAATGCAGGGTATGGCAGCACTCTCTCTTCGTCCACGCCTGATGCGCGGCGCGCTCATCGCTGCGCTGTTCGCCGGCGTCGGCTGCAGCCTGGTGTCGCCCGTGCAGACCCCCGCGGACAAGTCCGAGCGCGCGCTGCGTCTGGCGCGCGACGGCAGGCACGCCGAGGCGGCGCGCGCCTTCGCCGAGCTCGCGGCCCTGTCGCCGTCCGATCATGATTACTATGAGCTGCAAAGCGCCGACCAGTGGCGCGCGGCCGGCGATCTGGCTGCGGCGAAAGCGGCCCTGGGCGCCGTGTCGGGCGATGCGCGCTCGAAGCTGCCGACGCTGCGCGCGCTGGTGGCCGCGGAGATCGCGCTGGCCGAAAATGACGGCGCGCGCGCGCTGCGTGAACTCGACCAGATCCAGGTGCCATCGGCCGCCGGCGACGCGCAGGACTATTGGTGGATCCGCGGCAAGGCCGCCTTCCAGACCGGCCACCCGGTGGAGGGCACGCGCGCCTTCATCGAGCGCGAGCGCTGGCTGACCGACACGGCAGGCCTGCGCGCCAGCCGCCAGGATCTGTATGCCCGGCTGCGCGCCGCGGCCGAACATGGCAACTCGCTCAAGGCGCCCGCCAACGCCGATGCGACACTGTCCGGCTGGCTCGAACTCGGTCCGGTGGCCGTGGAAATGTCCCGCAATCCCATGGGCGCCGCGGCGGCGCTCGCCGCCTGGCGCAAACGCTATCCCTCGCATCCCGCCAATGACAGCGTGCTCGCCGGCGCGCAGACGCAGCTGGCCGGGGCGACGGTGTACCCCGACCAGATCGCCCTGCTGTTGCCGCTTTCGGGACGCAGCGAGGCGGTCGGCGTCGCTGTGCGCGACGGCTTCATCGCCGCGTACCTGGAGAGCGATGCGGCATCGCGACCGCGGCTCAGGATCTATGACGTCGCCGCGGAATCTGCCGCAGGCGCCTACAATCGGGCGATCGCGGACGGCGCAGGCTTCGTGGTCGGGCCGCTGACCAAGGAGGACGTCGCCGCCGTCGCGCCCCTGACCGCGGGCCGCTCACCGATCCTGGCACTCAATTTTCTCGGTGATTTGCCGGTGTCGAGAAATTTCTACCAGTTCGCCCTGCTGCCGGAGGACGAGGCCCGCATGGTTGCGCGCCGTGTGGTTGCCGACGGCCGGCTCAAGGGCGTGGCGATCGCTCCCGACGGCGAATGGGGAAATCGCGTCATCGGCGCTTTCGCGGACGAGCTCGCGCAGCTCGGCGGCACCCTGCTCGAGACCCAGCGCTACGAGGCAGGCCGCTCCGATTTCTCGGACGTCATCCATCGCGTGCTGCAGGTCCACGACGTCAAGGGCGAGCCCTCGACGCATCGCGCCGATGCGGCGTTCGTATTCGTCGCCGGCACCGCCGGCGCCGCCCGGCAGATACTGCCGCAGCTGAAATTCCACTATGCGGGGGACGTTCCGGTGTATTCGACGTCCGACAGCTTCGAGCCTGACGCCGCGGCGAACGACGATATCGACGGCCTGTACTTTCCCGACATGCCCTGGATGATCTCCGCCGATCCGGTGACCGGTCAGATACGCGACGGCGTGCGCGGCGCCTGGCCGGCGCGCACCGCGCGGCGCGACCGGCTGTATGCATTCGGCTTCGATGCCTACCGCCTGGTGCCGGCATTGCGCTCGAAGACATTCTCCGAGACCGCGGGCATTGCCGGCATGAGCGGCAGGCTGCGGCTCGACGACCACAACCGCATCCGCCGCGAACTCGACTGGGCGCAGATCAAGAACGGGGCGCCTGCCGGCCTGTAGGACCGGCAGGCGGCCGCCCGGCGGATTTCTCGACGAACACACCGCAGAACGCCGGCGACGCGCCGCCGCCGGCGCCGCATGCTGGCGCGCATGAGCATGGCACCCAATGCCGCCAGCGGCCGTGCTGCCGAGCAGATCGCCGCAGACTACCTCAGCGCGCGGGGACTCATCGTGATCGCGCGCAATTTCCGCTGCCGGGCCGGTGAGCTCGATCTGGTCTGTCTGGATGCGGGCATCCTTGCGATCGTGGAGGTGCGCCAGCGGCGCCGCGGCGACTTCGGCGGCGCGCTCGGTTCGATCACGCATTTCAAGCAACGCAAGCTCATCCGCGCGGCGCAATTCTTCCTGCGCTGCTCGGCGCGGTATCGCCGCCATCGGCTGCGCTTCGACGTGGTGGCGCTGCAGGGGCTGCCGGGGGCCGCGCATGAACTGGCCTGGGTCAAGGACGCCTTTCGAACCGGAATCGGTGGGTCTACTTGACCACCTGCAGCTTGGGACGCTTGCCGGCCGCGGGCGCAGATTTTCCGCCCGCCGAGGCCGCCGGCGGACCATCGGAAGGATCGGGATCGGCGTCGCCGGCCGGGAAAATCATGCCCTGGCCGGTCTCGCGCGCATAAATGCCCAATATGGCGCGCACCGGCACCTGCACCGAGAATCCGGCACCGCCGAAGCGCGCTTCGAAGGTCACGAAGTCATTGCCGAGCTTCAGCGATTGCGTCGCCGAGAAGCTGACGTTGAGCACGATCTTGCCGTCCTTGACGTACTGGCGCGGCACCGTCACGCCCTCCGCGGCGGCATCCACCACGATATGCGGGGTCTCGCCGCTGTCGGTGATCCATTCGTGCAGCGCACGCAGAAGATAGGGTCGTCGCGGCTTCAATGTCGCATGCCCCTTTCCGCGTCCGACAGGCACGAGCGGAACGTCGAGCGCGCGAAGATGGAGTTCATGTATTTCACGATGGGCTGCGCCTGCACGGGCAGCTCTATGCCATAGGCTTGCAGCCGCCACAGTATCGGCGCAATGCTCGCGTCGACCAGCGAGAATTCGTCGCTCAGGAAAAACGGCTTCGCCTTGAACACGTCGGCGCTCGCGCAGATCGCCTCGCCCAGTATCTTGCGGCTGTGCGCCCCGGTCTTGCCGTGCGGGTCCGCCTCGATGTCGTGCGCGAGGGCGTACCAGTCGCGCTCCACGCGGTACAGCGCAACCCGGAACTGCGCCCGGGTCACCGGATCGATCGGCATCAGCGGCGGGTGCGGAAATCGCTCATCGAGGTATTCGATGATCACCCGGGAGTCGTACAGCACAAGATCGCGATCCACCAGCGTCGGCACGCTGTGATAGGGATTGAGATCGAGCAGATCCTCCGGCAGATTTGCCGGATCGCAGTTCACCAGGTCTATCGCGATGCCCTTTTCGGCAAGGACCAATCGAGTCCGGTGACTCCAGGGATCAGTCGGCGCCGAAAATAATGTCATCACGGAGCGACGTGCCACGAACGCAACCTCCCGGGAGCACAGAACGGGACTCCCCGCTGCTGCGTCAGTGGACGTCCTTCCAATATTCTTTTTTCAACAGAAAGGCGAATACGAAGAACACCAGCAGGAACAGGATGACGAACACTCCGAGCGACTGGCGCTTGGCCTTGATGGGCTCCGCCGCATAGTCCAGGAAGTTGGCTATGTCCCGGACGAATTGATCATACTCCTCCGGCTTCAATGCGCCGGGAGTCATCGGCTCGACGCCCTCGAGCACCATGCTGGTGCCGCCGCGGCCGTCCGGTTCGCTCTTGAAAACCGGTTTCTGCAATCCCTGCCTCTCGAACAGCACGTGCGGCATGGCCGCGCTCGGGAGATACAGGTTGTTGACGCCCCACGGACGGGTCTTGTCGGCGTAGAAGCCCTTCAGGAACGAATACACGTAATCCACGCCCTTGGCGCGCGCAATGAGTGAAAGATCCGGCGGCACCTTGCCGAACCAGTTCAGCGCATCGGCCGGCATCGACGAGTTGATGGTGTCGAAGGGCTTGGCGGAGGTAAAGATCAGATTGGCAGCCAGCTCCGGTTCCGTGATCCGCAGATCCGCGGCCATGCGGTTGTAGCGCAGGTACTTCAGGGAATGGCATCCGGAGCAATAGTTCATGAAATTGCGCGCGCCGCGCTGCAGCGAGGACACATTGTTGATGTCGGTGCCGGAGTGCAGCAGGGGAATCCCCTCCTCCTGCGCCTGCGCGAAGCCGGCCGGAAGCAACATCAGGGCCAGCAATGCGAATCGTCTGATCATGTCACGTAACCCTCTCCGGCACCGGCTTCACGCTGTCGATCCTCGAGTACCAGGGCATCAGCAAAAAGAAAGCGAAATACAGAATCGTGGCGACCCGCGCGAGCTGCGGATAGATACCCGAAGGCGGCTTCAATCCGCATACGCCGAGCGCGATGAACGACAGGGAAAAAATCGCCAGCGCGATCTTGTAGATGGGACCGCGATAGCGGATGGAGCGAACCGGGGAACGGTCCAGCCATGGCAAAAAGAACAGCACCACGATGGCGGCTCCCATCACCAGCACTCCCCAGACCTGCGTGCCCGCGAACGAGGGGACCGCGCGCAACATGGCGTAGAAGGGCGTGAAGTACCACACCGGCGCGATGTGCGGCGGGGTCTGCAGTGGATTCGCCGGCTCGAAATTGGGCGACTCCAGGAACAGGCCGCCGAAGCCCGGCGCGAAGAAGATCACCCCGCTGAACACCAGCAGGAAGGCGGCGATGCCCATCGTGTCCTTGACAGTGTAGTACGGATGGAAGGGAATGCCGTCCAGGGGATGGCCGTCCGCGCCCTTCAGCTTCTTGATCTCGATGCCGTCCGGATTGTTGGAGCCGACCTCGTGCAGGGCCATGAGGTGCGCGATCACCAGGAACACCAGCGCCAGCGGCAGCGCCGCCACGTGCAGGGCGAAGAACCGGTTCAACGTGGCGTCGGCAATGTAATAGTCGCCGCGGATCCACTCGACCAGGCTTTGACCGATCACCGGGATGCTGCCGAACAGGGACACGATGACCTGGGCGCCCCAGTAGCTCATGTTGCCCCAGGGCAGCACGTATCCCATGAACGCCTCGGCCATTAGCAGCAAAAAGATCACGCAGCCGAAGATCCACAGGAGTTCGCGTGGCTTGCGGTGCGAGCCGTACAGCAGCGCGCGGAACATGTGCAGGTAGATCACGATGAAGAATGCCGAGGCTCCGGTCGAATGCATGTAGCGGATCAGCCAGCCCCAGTCGACATCGCGCATGATGTATTCGACCGAGGCGAAGGCTTCCGCGGACGACGGCTTGTAGCTCATCGTCAGAAAAATTCCGGTGACCAATTGGTTCACGAGCACGACTAGCGATATAACCCCGAAGTAGTACCAGAAGTTGAAATTCTTCGGTGCGTAGTACTCGGCGACCTGCTCCTTCCACAATTTCGTCAGCGGAAAGCGCGCGTCTATCCAGTCAATCAGGCGAACTGCTGCCATCGATCATCCTCTCATGCGTGGTTCAGGCTTTCTTGGGGGCATCGTCGACGCCGATCAATATGATCGCATCCCCGTCGAAGGCATACGGCGGAACGGTGAGGTTCTTCGGTGCCGGCATGCTCTTGAACACGCGGCCCGACATGTCGTACTTCGAGCCGTGGCAGGGGCAATAGAATCCGCCCGGCCAATTCTGGCCCAGATCCGTGCCGGCCAATTGGTAGGCTTGGTTCGGATCGAACGCCCCGAGCGGCGAGCAGCCAAGATGCGTGCACACCGCGAGGCCCACCCAATATTCGGGGTTGCGCGCACGCGCGGCGCCCTTGATGTAATCCGGCTGGAGGGAATCATCGGATGACGGATCGGCGAGCATCGCGTCGTGATCGCCCAGATGCTCCACGATCGACTTGGTCCGGCGCACCACGAACACCGGCTGGCCGCGCCACACCACCTTGAGCATCTGCCCGGCCTCGAGTTTCGAGGCGTCGACCTGCACCGGCGCACCCAGCGCCTTCGCCCGCGCGCTCGGATTCCATGAGGCCAGGAAAGGCACCGCGGCGAACGCCACACCGACCACGCCCGTGCCCACCGTGGCCGCCGTCAGCAGGCGTCGTCGACTATGGTCAACCTCATCGTTCATTCATTAGCCCCTAGGCAACATTTGACAAATCTTTACTCAAGCCACTGTTCGCACAGTGTTTCCCATTCAATGTTGTGGGCGCATTATACACAGATAAGCGGGCTTCCCTGCGCGCTTGAGGAGAGATCTTAAGGCCATGGGTCGGACGTAATTGCACACCGCACGCACCGTCGCGAGTTTCTTGCTGAGAGCGGTGATCGTCGGCCTGGCGATCGCGTTTTTGGTGGTCTGGTGGAGACCCTCGCTGCTGCTGGCCCTCTCGCCTCCCTTCGCAGCACCCGCCGCCTCGGCGGCAGCCTCGACGGCCGCCGTGGCGGCCCCGACCCGGCCGGCAATGCCCCTGAGTTTTGCGGACGCCGTGGCGCGGGCTGCGCCGGCGGTGGTGAATATTTATACGGCGCGCCTGATCACCGAACGCTCGCGGGATCCGCCGCTGACGCAATTATTCGGCGATTATTGGCCCAATTACCGCCAGCACGTGGAGCGCAGCCTGGGTTCCGGCGTGATCGTGGACGCCGGCGGCACCATCGTGACCAACCAGCACGTGATCGACAACGCGGATTCCATCCGCGTGCAACTGGCCGACGGGCGCATCGCCGAAGCCACCATCGTCGGCCAGGATCCGGACACCGATATCGCGATTTTGGATCTGGACATCGGCAATCTTCCGATCATGCCCTTGGGGCGCTCCGACACGCTGCGGGTGGGCGACATTGTCCTCGCCATCGGCAATCCCTATGGATTGAGCCAGACGGTCACCCAGGGCATCGTCAGCGCGACCGGCCGCGGCCAATTGGGGCTCGCCACCTTCGAGAATTTCATCCAGACCGACGCTGCCATCAATCTCGGCAACTCCGGCGGGGCTCTGATCGACGCACATGGCGATCTGGTGGGCATCAACACGGCGGTCCTGAACCGCGCCTACGGCGGACCGGAGGGCATCGGCTTCGCAATCCCCGTCAATCTTGTGCGCGGCGTCACCGAGCAGATTCTCGCCCACGGACACGTGGTGCGCGGCTGGCTCGGACTCTCGCCCCAGGATCCGTCCGAGGGACAGGCCGCACAGCCCGGCATCAATGCGCCGGTCGGGGTCCAGGTCGCCAGCATCTTCGTGAAGAGCCCCGCCTATGAGGCCGGCGTGCGGCCCGGCGATTTCATCACCAGCCTCGGCGGCGCGACGGTCAAGAACGCACAGGACTTCGTCAGCCGGGTGGCGGAATTGAAGCCCGGGTCCGAGGTCGATGTCGCCGGACGGCACGGCAATGAGCCCTTCAAGATGCGCATCAAAGTGATCGAGCGGCCCACTCAGCAGGAAGCGCGGCGCGGTTGATACGGCGGCGCGGTTGATACGGCGGCGCGGTTGATACGGCGGCGCGGTTGATACGGCGACGCGATTGATACGGCGACGCGGGCGGCGGTCAGCCCGGCGTGCGCCGGATCTTCGCCCCCAGCTGTTGCAGCTTCTCCTCGATCGCCTCGTAGCCCCGATCGATGTGGTAAATGCGCTCTATTTCGGTGCGCCCTTCCGCAACCAACGCCGCCAGCACCAGGCTGGCCGAGGCGCGCAGGTCTGTGGCCATGACCGGCGCCGCCGTGAGCCGCTCCACCCCCTTGATGATGGCGGTGTTGCCCTCGAGCCTGATCTCGGCACCCATGCGGCGCATTTCGAGCATGTGCATGAAGCGGTTCTCGAAAATCGTTTCGATGATGGTGCCGACGCCGCTGGCCACGGTGTTGAGGGCCGCGAATTGCGCCTGCATGTCGGTAGGAAAGGCCGGATACGGCGCCGTGCGGATGTCGACCGCGAGCGGGCGGCGGCCGCGCATGTCCACCTCGATCCAGTTCTCACCGGTGCCGACCGTTGCGCCCGCCTCCTGCAGCTTGCCGATGACGGCGTCGAGATGTTCGGGACGGGTGTTCTTGACGCGGATGTGGCCGCCGGTGATGGCGCCGGCCACCAGATAGGTGCCGGTCTCGATGCGATCGGGCAGCACCTCGTAGGCCGTGCCGGCGAGTCGCTCCACGCCCTCGATGACGATCTTGTCGGTGCCGGCTCCCTTGATCCGCGCGCCCATGGCGCAGAGGAACCGCGCCAGATCCACCACTTCCGGTTCGCGCGCGGCATTCTCGAGGACGGTCACGCCGTCCGCCAGCGTGGCCGCCATCATGAGATTCTCGGTGCCGGTCACCGTCACGGTGTCGAGCACCAGACGCGCACCCTTCAGCCGGCCGGCACGCGCCTTTATGTAGCCGTTTTCGATGTGGATGTCGGCGCCCATGGCCTGCAATCCCGCGACATGGATGTTGACCGGGCGCGCGCCGATGGCGCAGCCGCCGGGCAGCGACACGTCCGCGGAGCCGAAGCGGGCGAGCAGCGGCCCGAGAACCAGAATCGACGCACGCATGGTCTTGACCAGCTGATACGGGGCGAAATGCTCCCGGATGGTCGAGGCATCGACCTCGATGCGCATCTTCTCGTCGACGGTCACCGACACCCCCATGCGTCCCAGCAGTTCGATCATGGTGGTCACGTCCTGCAGGTGCGGAACGTTGGACACCGTCACGGGTCCGTCGGCGAGCAGACACCCGGCCAGTATCGGCAGCGTCGCGTTCTTGGCTCCGGATATCCGTACTTCGCCCTCGAGCGCGATGCCGCCCTGAATTTGCAATTTATCCAAGGATCACTCCCTGCGGGATGGTGGCGCTCAACCGCCGCGGCTTTGCGCGAATTCTTCCGGCGTGAACACCTGCAGCGCCAGCGCGTGAATCTCGTTGCCGACCGCGGCGCCGAGCGTGGCATACACGAGCTGGTGCCGCTGCACCGGCCGCTTGCCCGCGAAGGCGGGCGCGATCACCACGGCCTCGAAATGCACGTTATCGTCGCTGCTGACCGACGCCGTGCTGCCGGCGAGGCCTGCCTGGATGATCTGGGCCACTTGCTGCGGATTCATTGCGTATCCTCGTTGACGGCCAGGGAGTGTACAAAGAAAGCGCGGGCGGACCCAACCGCCGCGCGAATGTCCATACGCGGTATCATTCCGTGCATGCACCCCGCCTATTCGGACGACAGTCTCGTCGATCTCGGCCGCCAGGCGCTCAACGTCGAGATCGAAGGCCTTCGCGCGCAGATCCCCCGCCTCGGCGCGCAGTTTGCGCGCGCCTGCCGGATCTGTCTGGACTGCCGCGGGCGCATCGTGGTCACCGGCATGGGCAAATCGGGACATATTGCCGGAAAGATCGCCGCCACGCTGGCCAGTACCGGGACGCCGGCATTCTTCGTGCACCCGGGCGAGGCCAGCCACGGCGATGTCGGTATGATAACCCGCGAGGACGCCGTGCTGGCCCTGTCCAATTCGGGGGAAACCGGCGAGATCCTGACCATCGTGCCGGTGATCAAGCGCCTGGGCGTGCCGCTGATCGCCTTCACCGGCAATCCGGAATCCACGCTGGCGAAGTTGGCCACGGTCCATCTGGACATCGGCGTGCCGGCGGAAGCCTGTCCGCTCAACCTGGCACCCACCGCCAGCACCACCGCCGCACTGGCGGTGGGCGATGCCCTGAGCGTCGCGCTGCTCAAGGCGCGCGGCTTCACCGAGGAGGATTTCGCGCGCTCGCACCCGGCCGGAACACTCGGCCGGCGGCTGCTGCTGCACGTCGGCGACGTGATGCGCACGGGCGCCAACGTGCCGAAGGTGCACGGCGGGACGACCCTGGTCGATGGCCTGCTGGAGATCTCCCGCAAGGGTCTCGGGATGACCGCGATCGTGGACCAGGCGGACCGCGTTCTCGGCGTGTTCACCGACGGCGATTTGCGCCGCGCGCTGGATCGATCGGCGGACCTGCGCACGACGCGCATGGACGAGGTGATGACGCGCAACGCCAAGACCGTGGTCGCGGAAATGCTCGCCGCCGAAGCCGTGCATCTGATGGAGACGCATCGGATCACCTCGCTGATCGTCGTCGATGCGCGGGGCGCCGCCGTGGGCGCGCTCAACGTGCACGATCTGCTGCGCGCGGGCGTCGTATGAGCGCGCGCAAGCCCACACCGTTGTCCAGGATCCGGCTTCTGGTGCTCGACGTCGACGGCGTGCTCACCGACGGTCGCCTGTACTTCGGCGCGCGCGGCGAGGCGCTGAAGGTGTTCAACGTGCGCGACGGACACGGGATCAGGCTGCTGATGGCGGGCGGCGTCGAGGTCGCCGCGGTCAGCGGCCGCCGCTCCGCCGCCGTCACCGCACGCATGCGCGAATTGCAGGTGAAGCGCGTGCTGCAGGGCTGCACCGACAAGGTCGAAGCGCTGCGCGATCTGAGCGCGAGCCTCGGCGTCGATCCGCTGTCCTGCGCCTGCATCGTCGACGACACGCCCGACCTGCCGCTCATGTCCGCGGTGGGGTTCGCGGCGGCGGTCGCCGATGCGCACCCGCTGGTGCTGTCGGCGGCGCACTGGGTCGCCCGGCGGCCGGGCGGCCGCGGTGCGGTGCGCGAACTTTGCGACGCTTTGCTTCGCGCTCGCGCCGGGAAGGCCTGATGTTTTTCCGGATATTCACCGTGTTGGCCGTTGTGGCGCTGGCATTGAGCACGTGGATCCTGAGCACGCCCGGGCATCAGCCCAAAACCGCGGCGGATGCCACCCGGGCCGAAAAACCGGGCTATTACCTCAAGAATGCGCTGTTGACGGATTACGACGAACAGGGCGAACCCGGCATCAAGATCGCCGCCCAGCGCATTGATCAGGTAGGCGGCGGCACAGAGGTTGCGCTGCACGACGTGCGGGTCGACTACCAGGGCCCGAACGGCCAGACCTGGTTCATGCTCGGCGATCTGGCGCACGTCCAGCCCGGTGGCAAGCTGATCGACCTGACCGGCAACGTCCGCCTGCAGGGCACGGATCGGGGTGCCGGGGGCCCGGCGGTGATCCGCACCGACTCGCTGCACTACGACGTCGGCGCCGCGGTAGCGAGCACCAAGAACGACGTGCGCATCGAGTTCGACCAGCACACGTTGAACGCACGCGGTCTCGTCGCAAACTTGAAGGAACGCACCATGCGCCTAGAATCCCGGGTCAATGGCCGTTTCCACCCTTAAGGTCCTTGCATCGATGGCGATGATCGCAGCGGGCTCGCAGGCGCTCGCGGCCGCTGCCGCGGCCGTCAAGCCGGCGCAGCAAACCATAGCGCTCGACGCGCAGTCCTCCGAATTCGATTTTCGCAACAACAACCTGGTGTTCCACAAGGTCAGGATTGCGCAGGGACCGATGTCGGTTGCGGCCGACCAGGCGCAGGCGACCGGGCTGGATTTCGAAAACAGCCACTGGATATTCCGCGGCAATGTGGTGATCACCTTGGAGCAGGGCGAACTGACCTCCGATTCGGCGGAGGTCACCTTCGCCCGGAAGCTGCTCGCCAAGGCGATCATCAACGGCAATCCGGCGCAGTTCCAGCAGCGCGTCGCCAAGACCGGGCGCCTGGCTCAGGGGCGTGCCGACCTGATCGAGTACGACGTCGGCAAGGGCATCGTGCGGCTCGCCAAAAACGCCTGGCTGAGCGACGGGCAGAACGAGATCCGCGGCGAGTCGCTCAAGTACAACGTGCTCGATCAGCGCATCCTTGCCGAGGCCGCCGAACAGAATTCGCAGCGGGTGCACATCATCATCACGCCGCCCGCGTCGCCCAAGCAATGAGCGTGCTGCGCGCTTGCAATCTGGCGAAGAGCTACAAATCGCGCCAGGTGCTGATGGACCTGTCGATCGAGGTGGCGAGCGGTGACGTGGTCGGATTGTTGGGACCGAACGGCGCCGGCAAGACCACGGCCTTTTACATGATCGTCGGCCTCACACCGTGCAAGCACGGCGAGATCTACCTGGACGATCGCAACATCAGCCGTCTGCCCATGCACCGGCGGGCCCAGCTCGGGCTCGGCTACCTGCCGCAGGAGCCGTCCGTGTTCCGCCGCCTGTCGGTGGCCGACAACATCATGGCCATTCTGGAAACGCGCCCCGGCACCGAGGATGCGGCGCGTCATGCCCGCCTCGAGGAGCTGCTCGATGAACTGCACATCGAACACGTCAGGGAAAGCCTGGGCATGAGCTTGTCCGGCGGTGAGCGGCGTCGGGTGGAAATTGCCCGCGCCTTGGCCGCCGACCCGAGCTTCATTCTCCTGGATGAGCCGTTCGCCGGTGTCGACCCGCTGTCCGTCGCGGATATACAACGCATAATCAAGCACTTATCGGACAAGGGGATCGGCGTGCTGATTACCGACCATAATGTGCGCGAGACCTTGGGAATTTGCAGCCGCGCCTACATTGTAAGCCAGGGAACCGTAATAGCTTCCGGATCTGCGCAACAGATTCTTGCCAACCCGCAGGTTCGTGAGGTGTACTTGGGTCAGGATTTCAAACTGTAGTCTTGGACCCGAAATAACGTATGTTGAAGCCAAGTCTGCAGCTTCGTATCGGCCAACAGCTGACCATGACGCCGCAGCTGCAGCAGGCCATCCGGCTGTTGCAGCTGCCATCCCTCGATTTGCAGGCGCACGTGCGCGAGACGCTCGAGACCAATGTGATGTTGGAGGCCGAGGACGAACTCGCCGCTGAGGCGCCCGCGGAAGCGGTGCGCGACGAGCCGCCCGCCGAGGAGGAGTACGCGGAGCTCGACGGCAACGCACCCGCCGCGGCGCAGCGCGACGAACCGGAGGTCGAGATCGCCGACGAAGCCTGGGGCGAACAGACCACCGGCCCCGCCGACTCACCGTGGCCGGGCGACGACGACCGCAGCGGCGACTTCAGCGACCAGCACGGTCAGACGCTGCAGGAACAACTGATCGAGCAGCTCGAGCTCGCCAAGCTGTCCGCCATCGACCTGGCGATCGCACGTGTCATCGTGGATGCGATCAACGATGACGGCTACCTGAAGGACGATCTGCAGGAGATCCGGACCAGCCTGCTGCCGGAGATCGAAGCGGCCGCGGCGGACATGGAGCGTGTGCTCGCCGCCGTACAGTCCCTCGAGCCCGCCGGCGTCGGCGCCCGCAACCTGGGCGAGTGCATCGCGCTGCAGCTGCGTCAGCTCGACCCTGGGACGCCGGCGCGGGACATCGCCATCCGGATCGCGATCGAACATCTCGACCTGGTGGCCGCGCAGCAGCTGGCGCTGCTGCGGCGCCAGCTGCGCTGCGGCGAGGCCGACCTGGAGATGGCGCTTGCTCTGGTGCGTTCCTGCCATCCGCGGCCGGGCGCCGCCGTCAATTCCGGACAGGCCGAATACGTGATTCCGGACGTGTTCGTGCGCCGCACCGAGCACGGTTGGACCGTCGAGATCAACCAATCGACCGTGCCGCGGATCCGGGTCAATCAGAGTTATGCGAATCTCGTTTCGCGCTCCCCCGACCACGCGATGTTGCGCACCCAGCTGCAGGAGGCCCGCTGGCTGATGCGCAGCCTGGAGATCCGCAACGAGACTCTGATCAAGGTCGCACGCTGCATCGTGCAGCGCCAGGCCAGCTTCTTCGAGCGCGGCGAGGAGGCGATGGAACCGTTGATTCTCAAGGATGTCGCGGAAGCGGTGGAGATGCATGAATCCACGATCTCGCGGGTGACCACCGCAAAATACATGCACACGCCGCGCGGCGTGTTCGAGTTCCGGTATTTTTTCTCGAGTCACGTCGCAGCCGCCGACGGCACCGAAATGTCCTCGACCGCGATCCGCGCCAAGATCAGGAAGCTGCTGGCGCAGGAGAATCCGGACAATCCGCTGAGCGACAGCAAACTGGCGGAAGTATTGTCTCGCGAAGGCATACCGGTGGCGCGGCGCACCGTTGCCAAATACCGCGAGGGCATGCAGATCGCCCCGTCGAACGAACGGAAACGGGCTGCCGCCCGAGTGTCCTGAAAACCCGCCTTAAGGAGGAGCCTCATGCAGCTTGATCTCAGCGGTCATCACGTCGAAATAACCGACGCCCTTCGCGGCTACGTCATCAAGAAATTCGAGCGACTTTCCAGACACTTCGAGCAGCTGATCAACGTGCACTGCGTGCTCACGGTGGAGAAGCTGCGGCACAAGGCCGAGGCCACTCTCATGCTGCGAGGCAACAAGATCTACGCGGATGCCACCGAGGGTGACATGTACGCGGCCATCGACGCGCTCACCGACAAACTCGACCGCTGCGTGAAGAAGCACAAGGAAAAGGCCGCCGACCATCATGCCGACGAAGTGATAAAAGCGCGCCTGACGTAAGGCCGCAGCACCATCGCCGATGCACCTAGTCGTCGTCAGCGGCCTGTCCGGGTCGGGCAAAAGCGTCGCCCTGCACATGCTGGAGGACATCGATTATTACTGCGTAGACAACATACCCGCCGCCCTGCTCAAGCCATTCATCTCCCATACCATCCGCGGCAAGGACGACGCATACCCGCGCACCGCCGTGGGACTCGATGCGCGCAACAAGCCCAATGAAATCGAGACGGTGCCGGCGCTGATCAGCGAGCTGCGCCGCAGCGGCATCGGCTGCGAGGTGCTGTACCTCCACGCCAGCGATGATGTGCTGCTCAAACGCTATGCGGAGACCCGCCGCAAGCATCCCTTGATCTCCGGCGGGGTGAGCTTGCGCGAGGCCATCGCCCGCGAGCGCCAATTGCTCGAGCCGATGACCATGGCGGCGGATCTGGTCATCGACACCTCCCGCATGGGAGTGCACGCGCTGCGCGAGCTGATCCGCGAGCGCATCGACCGGCGGCGCGAGGGCCGCTTGTCGCTGATGTTCGAGTCATTCGGCTACAAGCACGGCATTCCGGGTGATGCGGATTTCGTCTTCGACGTACGCAGCCTGCCCAATCCGTTCTGGGAGCACGCGCTGCGCCATCTGACCGGCCGCGACGCCCCGGTGATCGAGTACCTTGCCGGCTACGACAGCGTGCGGGTGATGATCGCCGGTCTGACCGCCTTTCTGGAGGATCGCATCGCGGAATTCGCCGCGGCGAACCGCGGCTATCTGACCATCGCGATCGGCTGCACCGGCGGGCAGCACCGATCGGTGTACATCGCGGAGCAGCTGGCGGTGCACTTTCGGGCCGGCTATCCCCAGGTGCTCACGCGTCACGATTCGCTGCGGCCGGCCGGCGTTTAGTCCGGGGCGTCATCGCATTCACCGCCATGAATGCGCGCAACTCGTCGGCACGGGCGCGTGCATCCCGCATGCCGAGCGTGATGAGCTCGCGTGTGAAGCCGCGCTCGAACAGCAGATAGCTCAGCAGCTGCGTGCCGGCGGCGTTGTTGGCGCCGACCGTGCGCAGCAGCGCGCGCAGGCTGCGCGGCAGCTCATGCCGGTGGCGGCGGGCGATGTCGGTCAGATCCTGCGAAGGCGAGACGATCAGCGACTCGATCGGCCTCACGTCCCCATAGGCGTTGTAGCGCTTGACCCGTTCGAGATCGACGTAGATCTGGTCCATGAACAGCGAATCGAGCATGAAGCCGAACATCTGGCCGAACGTCGGCTCGAGCGAGGGCGCGGTGCCGGCCGCGGGTTTGTGCACGACGGATTCGACGCCGATGATCAGCAGCCGCCCGGCGCCGAGGTGGATGGCGGGACTCAACGGCGAGGTCTGGCGCATGGCGCCGTCGCCGTAATACTGGCCTTGCAGCAGGATCGGGCGGAACAGGAAGGGTATGGCCAGGCTCGCCATCAGATGATCGAGGGTCAGCTGGGTGCGAGCGCCTTTTCGAAACGCCCGCTGCCACGGATCGATGTCCGGTGAACTCGCGTAGAACGTCACCGAGTCGGCGGCCGCATAGCTGGTCGCGCAGATGCCGATGGCCTGCAGATGCCCCTTGTACAGGCCCCGCGGAATGCCGTCGAAATTCAGGTGCCGCCGCAGCAGATCCCACAAGGGCGAGTTGTCGAACATGGAGTGCGGCGGGTGCACGAGCCAGCCGCCGGTCGCCAGCGCCAGCGCCCAGTGCAGCCCCGAGCGCAGCATGCTCACTGCGTCGGCCCGAAACACCTGGTGCACGCGAAAGTCGCGCCACACTCTTTCGATCGCGACCACCGCACGCCTGAAATGCGCGGCGTCGGTCGCGAGCGCAATCGCGCTCACCGCCCCGGCCGAGGTGCCGGTGATGATCGGAAACGGGCAGCGGGCGCCGCGCGGCAACAGTTCGGCGATCCCCCTCAGCACGCCGACCTGATAGGCCGAGCGGGCGCCGCCGCCGGTCAGGACCAGGCCGAGTTGCGAGGTATCCTCAGGCAAGCGGGATCGTCCTGATTCCTGACACCTGGCTAGCCTAGGGCGCCGATGGCGTCGTCGAGACCTGTCAGGGTCAGGGGATACATGCGGCCCTCGAGGAGCTCCCGGGTGATCTCAATGGATTGCGTCTGCCGCCAGCGCGCCCGCGGTACCGGATTGATCCACGCGAATTTCGGGTAGGCCTTGAGCAGGCGCTGCAGCCAGAGCCGGCCGGGCTCGGCATTCCAATGCTCGACGCTGCCTCCCGCAACCTCGATTTCGTACGGACTCATGGTCGCGTCCCCGACCAGGATGAGCTTGTAGTCGCAGGCGTAGGTGCGCATCAGCTCGAAGGTGCCGATGTGCCCATCCACGCGGCGGCGGTTGTCGCGCCACAGCGCCTCGTAGGGGAAATTGTGGAAATAATACTGTTCAAGATGCTTGAACTCGCTGCGTGCCGCCGAAAACAGCTCCTCGCAGATGCGCACGTGCTCGTCCATGGATCCGCCCACATCGAGCAGCAGTAGCACTTTGACCACGTTGTGCCGCTCCGGCACCATCTTGATGTCGAGCCACCCGCCCGCCCGCGCGGTGGCATCGATGGTGTCGCTCAGGGCCAGTTCGGTGGGTGCGCCGCGCCGCGCGAAGCGCCGCAGCCGCCGCAGCGCCAGCTTGAGATTCCGCGTGCCGAGTTCGACGCCGTCGTCCAGGTTGGCGAAATCGCGCCGATCCCAGACTTTGACGGCGCTGCGATGGCCGGATCTGTCCGAGCCGATGCGCACCCCCTCGGGATTGTAGCCCTGCGCACCGAACGGCGACGTGCCGGCGGTGCCGATCCAGCGGTTGCCGCCTTCGTGCCGCTCCTGCTGTTCCTCCAGGCGCTTGTTGAGCGCCTCCATCAGGGCTTCCCAGCCCCCCAATGCCTCGATTTCCGCCTTCTCGGCCGCGCTCAATTCTCGGATCCAGGTGCTCTCGAGCCAATCCGCCGGCAATTCGCGCGGCAGCAGCGCAAACAGCTCCTCGGCACCCTTGAAATGAATCGCGAAGGCGCGGTCGAACCGGTCGTAATGGCGCTCATCCTTGACCAGGCACACCCTTGCCAGATGGTAGAACTGTTCCGCACTGGCGTTTGCGAGACCGGCCTGCAGCGCCTCGAGCAGGCTCAGGAATTCGGTCGTGGTCACCGGCACGCCGTGGCGGCGCAGCAGAAAAAAGAACTTAACGAACATTCCGGCGGCTCAGGAACACGAGCTGCTCGAAAAGGTGCACGTCCTGTTCGTTCTTGAGCAGCGCGCCGTACAGGGGCGGAATGAACTTGCGGGCGTCTTCGCTGCGCAGGGCCTCGGGCGGAATGTCCTCGGCCACCAGCAGCTTGATCCAATCCAGCAGCTCCGAGGTCGTCGGCTTCTTCTTGAGCCCCGGGGTGTCGCGCAGGCGGTAGAAGACCGCGAGCGCCTCGTGCAGCAGGTCGCGCTTCAGGCCCGGAAAGTGCACGTCGATGATTCGCGACATGGTGGTCTCGTCCGGAAAGCGGATGTAATGAAAGAAGCAGCGGCGCAGGAACGCGTCGGGCAGCTCCTTTTCATTGTTGCTCGTGATAACGATGATCGGCCGGTGCTTCGCGCGGATCGTTTCGCGCGTCTCGTAGACGTGGAACTCCATGCGATCGAGCTCGCGCAGCAGATCGTTCGGAAATTCGATGTCGGCCTTGTCGATTTCGTCTATCAACAGCACCGGCTGGGTGTCGCAGTCGAAGGCCTCCCACAGGTTGCCCTTCACGATGTAGTTGCGGATGTCCATGACGCGCGACTCGCCCAGCTGCGAATCGCGCAGCCTCGACACCGCGTCGTATTCGTACAGGCCCTGCTGGGCCTTGGTGGTCGACTTGATGTGCCATTCGTAAAGCGGTTTGGACAGCGAGCGCGCGATCTCGATCGCCAGCAGGGTCTTGCCGGTTCCCGGTTCGCCCTTGATCAACAGCGGACGCGACAGGACGATGGCCGCCCTCACCGCCGCCATCAGCTCCTCGGTGGCGATGTAGCGCTCGGTGCCGCGAAACTCCGTCGGCATGGGCGTCAGGCCGCGTCCGGGCCGCGGATGACCTGAAGGATCTTCATCGAATTGGTGCCGCCGGCCACCCCGCTCAGCTCGCCTTTCGTGAGAATCACGAAATCGCCTTCGGTCACCAACTTCAGCTCCAGCAGCAGGCGGAACACCGAATAATAGAACGCATGCGGATCCTTGTCGGTGACGTCGAACGCGACCGGATATACGCCGCGGTACAGGGTCACCCGGCTGCGCGTCATTTCATGGCGGGTGAAGGCATAGATCGGGATGTCGGAGCGCACCCGCGACATCCACAGGGCCGTCGAGCCCGACTCGGTCATGGCGACGATAGCCCTGACGTTGAGATGATTCGCCGTATACATGACCGCCGCCGCGATCGCCTCGTCGGAGCGCTCGAATTGGCCGCTGTTGCGCAATCGGATGCGCACGTGCGCAACCTGGTATTTTTCCGCACCGACGATGATCTGCGCCATCGCCTCGACCACCTTCGTCGGGTGCTTGCCGGATGCCGTTTCCGCCGACAGCATCACCGCGTCGCTCCCGTCCATGACGGCGTTCGCCACGTCCGACACCTCGGCACGGGTGGGAATGGTATTGGTGATCATCGATTCCATCATCTGTGTGGCGGTGATGACCACCCGATTCTGATGACGCGCCTCCTGGATGATCTGCTTCTGCAGGCCGGCCAGCTCCGCATAGCCCATCTCCACGCCGAGGTCGCCCCGCGCCACCATCACGGCGTCGCTGGCGCGCACGATGTTGGGCAGGTTCTTGATGGCCTCGGCCCGCTCGATCTTGGCGACGGTGAGCGCGTGCCCGCCGGCCTCGCGCAGCAGCGAGCGCGCCTCGTTCATGTCGGCCGCGTCGCGCGCGAAGGATACGGCCAGATAATCGACCTTGAGCGCCGCCGCGGTGCGAATGTCGTCGCGGTCCTTGTCGGTCAGAGCGCCCGCCGACAAGCCGCCGCCCTGGCGGTTGATGCCCTTGTTGTTGCCGAGTTCGCCGCCGACCAGTACGCGGGTGCTGATGCGCGGCCCGTCTATGGCCTCCACCTGCAGGCTGATCTGGCCGTCATTGAGGAGCAGTACGTCGCCGACGAACACGTCCTGCGGCAGTTTCTTGTAGGCGATCCCAACCGCCGTCTCGCTGCCGGCATCGATGGGCAGCGAGGCATCGAGGGTGAAGGGCGCCCCGTCGGCGAGCTGCACCTTGCCGCCGGCGAATCGATCGATGCGGATCTTCGGGCCCTGCAGATCGCCGAGCACGCCGACGTAGCGGCCGGCCGAGGCCGCGGCCCGGCGCACCAGTTCGACCCGCCGTGCGTGGTCCGCGACCTGGCCGTGGGAAAAATTCAGGCGCACCACGTCCACGCCCGCCTCCACCATGTCGCGGAGCACCGTCGGATCATCGGTTGCAGGACCCAGCGTCGCGACTATTTTCGTTCGTCGTAGCAGCGAGCTCATGCGGCGCGTTGCTCCAGGATTTCCACGGCCGGAAGCTTCTTGCCCTCGACGAATTCGAGAAAGGCGCCGCCACCGGTCGAAATGTAGGAGATGCTGTCCTCCACGCCGTATTTCTCGATGGCTGCGAGGGTATCGCCGCCGCCGGCCAGGGAGAACGCCCGGCTGCGCGCAATCGCGTTGGCGAGCGCGCGCGTGCCCTCGCCGAACTGCTCGAATTCGAACACGCCGACGGGGCCGTTCCACAGGATGGTGCCGGCGCCGGCCACCAGCGCGCCCAGGCGTTCGGCCGAATCCGGGCCTATGTCGAGTATCATCTCATCGGCGGCCACTGCGCCCACGGGCTTGACGTCGGCCTCGGCCTTGGCCGAGAACTCCTTGGCTACCACCACGTCGGTCGGCATCGGAATCTCGATGCCGCGCTTCTTCGACTCCGCGATCAACCGCTTGCAGATGTCCAGCATGTCGGGCTCGTACAGCGACTTTCCGACGTTGAACCCGAGAGCCGCGAGGAAGGTGTTGGCGATGCCCCCGCCGACGATGAGCCGGTCCACCTTGGCGAGCAGCGATTCGAGCACGGTGAGTTTGGTCGAGACCTTCGATCCGGCGACGATCGCGAGCAGCGGCCTCGCCGGCTTCTCGAGCGCAGTCTCCAGGGCGGTCAATTCGCTCACCAGCAGCGGTCCGGCGCAGGCAACGGCGGCATACTTGGCGACGCCCTGGGTGCTGGCCTCGGCGCGATGTGCGGTGCCGAACGCATCCATCACGTAGATGTCGCAGAGCGCCGCCATTTTTTTCGAGAGTTCGTCCGCGTTCTTCTTCTCGCCCTTGTTGAAGCGCACGTTCTCCAGCAGCACCAGTTCGCCGGGCGCAACCTCGACGCCGCCGAGCCAGTCCCGCTTGAGGGCAACCGGTACACCGAGCAGCTGCGCCAGCCGCTTCGCCACCGGCGCGAGCGAAAATTCCTCCGCGAATTTGCCCTCCTCGGGTCTGCCGAGATGCGACATCACCAGCACCCGGGCGTGCTGTTCCAGCGCCCCCTTGAGCGTCGGCAGCGCGGCGCGGATTCTCGCATCGCTGGTCACCTCGCCGTTGTGCACGGGGACGTTCAGATCCTCGCGTATCAGGACGCGCTTGCCGTTCAGATCGCAATCGGACATTTTGATGATCTTCACGGTGCGCTACTTTATTTGACTTTTGACCAGGCGACGGCGGTATCCAGCATGCGGTTGGAGAAGCCCCATTCGTTGTCGTACCAGGCGCAGGCCTTGACCAGGGTGCCTTGGATGACCTTGGTGAGGGTCGCATCGTAGGTGGAGGACGCCGGATCGTGGTTGAAGTCCACGGACACCAGAGGCTGATCGTTGTAGGCTAGAATGCCCTTGAGCGCGCCGTCCGCAGCCGCCTTGACGACGGCGTGCACCTCCTCAACCGTGGTCTTGCGGCCGGCGGTGAAGCTCAGATCGACCAGTGACACATTGATGGTCGGCACGCGGATCGCGAAACCGTCGAGCTTGCCCTTGAGCTCCGGCAGCACCAGCCCCACGGCGGCCGCCGCGCCCGTCTTGGTCGGGATCATGGACATGGTGGCCGAACGTGCCCGGCGCAGGTCGGAATGATAGACATCCGTCAACACCTGATCGTTGGTGTAGGAGTGGATGGTGGTCATGACGCCCGCCTGGATGCCGATCTTGTCGTGCAACACCTTGGCGAGCGGCGCCAGGCAGTTGGTCGTGCACGATGCGTTGGAGACCACGGTGTCGCCGGACTTGAGCACGCCGTGGTTCACACCGTAGACGATGGTGGCATCGACGTCGTCGCCGCCGGGGGCGGATATGAGCACCTTCCTGGCGCCGGCCGCCAGGTGCGCCGACGCCTTGGCCTTGCTGGTGAACAGCCCCGTGCACTCGAGCACGTACTCCACACCGAGATCACCCCACGGCAGCTTCGAGGGATCGCGTTGCGCCACGACCTTGATGCGGTCGCCATTGACCACCATTGCGTCGCCGTCGACGTGCACGTCGCCGTTGAACCGGCCATGCGCGGTGTCGTACCGGGTCAGATGCGCATTGGTCTTGGCATCGCCGAGATCGTTGATGGCGACGATCTGTATCTCGCCGGTGCGCTTGCCCTCATACAGGGCCCGCAGAATGTTGCGCCCGATGCGTCCGAAGCCGTTGATGCCCACCTTGATTGCCATCGTCGTCCACCTCTCGATATTCTCAGCCAGCCAGTACCTGATCTATTGTCTTTATTACTTCGTCCGTGGTGAATCCGTAGTTGACGAAGAGCTTCTTCGCCGGTGCGGACGCGCCGTAGTGGTCGATTCCCAGGACCCGGCCGTTCGGACCCACGTAGCGCCACCAGGGTTCGCGCACGCCCGCTTCGACCGCGACCCGGCGGGTCACGGACTCCGGCAGAACGCTGCGCTTGTAAGCCTCGTCCTGCCGCTCGTAGGTGTTCACGCTCGGCATCGAAACCAGCCGCAGTTTGCGTCCCTTGGCGGCCAGGGCGCGCACCGCTTCGGCGGCGATCCCGACCTCCGAGCCCGTGGCGATGACGATGGCCTCGGGCGGGCCGTCGCTGTCGATGAGCACGTAACCGCCGCGCGTGATGGCCGCCAGCTGCGCGGCGTTGCGCGGCTGGTGCGTCACGGCCTGGCGGGTGAACACCAGGCAGGTCGGGCCGTCGCGATTCTCGAGCGCCGTGCGCCATGCGGTCGCCGTCTCCACCGCGTCGCACGGCCGCCAGAGATCCATGTGCGGAATGACCCTCAGGCTCGCCACCTGCTCGATCGGCTGGTGCGTGGGACCGTCCTCGCCCAAGCCGATGGAATCGTGGGTGTACACGAACACCACCCGCAGGCGCATCAGTGCCGCCATGCGTACGGCGTTGCGCGCATAATCCGAGAAGGTCAGGAACGTGCCGCCGTAGGGGATGTAGCCGCCGTGCGCGGTGATGCCGTTGAGAATTGCGGACATGCCGAATTCGCGCACGCCAAAATGCGCGTAATTGCCGGACGGCACCGCCGGCGAGAGTATGGTCGAATCCTTTCTGAGGGTGCCGTTGGACGGGGTCAGATCCGCCGAGCCGCCGATGAGCTCGGGCAGTGAGGGTCCGAAGGCGTTGAGCACCGCCTGCGATGATTGGCGGGTGGCGAGCGAGGTGCCGTCCGCCTGGGTCCTGGCGATATAGGCCTGGGCGAGATCCGCAAAGGCCGCGGGCAGGTCAGCGGCCATGCGCCTCTCGAACTCCGCCGCCAGTGCCGGAAACTCGGCCCGGTACGCGCTCCAACGCGCCCGCCAATCCTGCTCGGCGCGGGCGCCCTTGTCGCGCATGTCCCAGGCGGCGCCGATGTCGGCCGGAATCTCGAATGGCGGGGAACTCCAGCCGAGGTGCACGCGCGCCGCGGCGATCTCCTCCGGACCCGGCGCCTCGCCGTGCATCGACGCGCTGCCCTGTTTGTTGGGCGCGCCCCAGCCGATGATGGTCTTGCAGCAGACCAGCGACGGCCGGTCGGTGACCGCGCGCGCCGCGGCGAGCGCCGACTCGACCGCATCGCTGTCGTGGCCGTCCACGTGCGGCAACACGTGCCAGCCATAGGCCTCGAAGCGCCGCGGTGTGTCGTCGGCGAACCAGCCCTGCACCTTGCCGTCGATGGAAATGCCGTTGTCGTCGTATATGACGATCAGCTTGCCGAGCCTCTGGGTTCCGGCGAACGAGGCGGCTTCGTGCGAGATGCCCTCCATCAGACAGCCGTCGCCGCAGAACACGTACGTGTGGTGATCGACGATGGTATGTCCGGGCCGGTTGAAGGTCGCGGCGAGGGCGCGCTCGGCGATCGCCATGCCGACCGCGTTGGCGAGGCCCTGGCCCAGCGGCCCCGTGGTGGTCTCGATGCCGAGGTGCAGCTCGCGCTCCGGGTGACCCGGGGTCTTGGAGCCCCACTGGCGGAAATTGCGCAGCTCCTCCATCGGCAGCGGATAGCCGGTGAGATGCAGGACGGCATACAGCAGCATGGAGGCGTGGCCATTGGACAGCACGAACCGGTCCCGGTCCCACCACAGAGGATTGCCCGGGTTGTACTTGAGCACGCGCCGCCAAAGCACCTCGGCAATGTCGGCCATGCCCATCGGGGCGCCCGGATGACCGGAATTGGCCTTCTGTACGGCATCCATTGACAGGGCACGGATGGCATTGGCGAGTTCGCGGCGGGTCGGCATGGGACGCTTCTACGTTCGGGAAAGGCGGCTATTGTCCTTGATGCGTCCCCCGCCAGCAACGGCCGCCTGCGGCGGGCACCTCGGCAACCCGGCAGCATCGAAAAGCGCGACCTGGGTCGCGAATTCGGCGGCTCGTGCGGCGAGTGCCGGCAATCGCGCAGTCGCGGCGCACGGACGCCGCCTCGCCATGATCCAGTTCACCGTCGACGGCGCCCGGGTTTGTTACCATCTGCGGATGGAGATTCTGCATATCACGGATCCGCATTTGTACGGCCACGCCGACGGCAGATTGCGCGGGGTGGAGACCGATTCGAGCCTGCGTGCGGTGCTCGATGCGGCGTTCACCGAGGTGCCCGACTTCTCCGCAGTGCTCGTCACCGGCGATCTGGTGCAGGACGACGCCGCCGGCTATTTGCGCTTTCGCAGCATTTTCGGCGGCCTGAAAAAGCCGGTGCTGTGCATTCCGGGCAACCATGATGTACCGGCGGAGATGCGGCGCGAACTCGCGGGTCCGCCGTTTCAGATCTGCGGAACCGCGCACATCGGGGCATGGCAGTTCGTGATGCTGGACAGCTACGATCCCGGCGAGGTCGGCGGACGGCTGGCGGCGGCCGAGCTCGCGCGACTGGATGCCGCGCTCACAGCCTCCCGGGACCACGCTCTGATCTGTCTGCATCATCATCCGATCGTCATGGGTAGTCACTGGCTCGACACCATCGGCCTCGCGAACGCCGCGGAGTTCTGGCGCATCGTCGATGCGCACCCTAATGTTCGCGCAGTGGCGTGGGGTCACGTGCATCAGGATTTCGAAGGTCACCGTGGCGACGTGCGCCTGTTCGCGACGCCGTCGACCGGTGCGCAATTCCTGCCGGGCAGCGACACCTTCGCCGTTGATTCGCGGCCGCCGGCATACCGCAGTTTGTGCCTGCACCCCGACGGACGCATCGACACGCAGATTCGCTGGGTCGACGTGCGATCGTCGCGCCTGGTCATCGCGCGCTAGCGGCGCGGCGCACCATGCGATTCCGACAGCCGCGCGCCGCACTCGCTCTGGCGGCGCTGTGCTGTCTTGCGTGGGGCGCGCCGGCACATGCCGATGGCGCGCTGCATTCCCTGTGGGAATTGCACGGCAGGCACAATACCGTGTATCTGATGGGCTCCATCCACGTGTTGCGACCCGGCGACTATCCGCTCGCCCCGCCCATGATGGCCGCGTACGCCGGGGCCAAATCTCTGGTGATGGAGGTCGATCTGGGTGAACTCGACTCCGGGGACGTTCAGACGGAAATGCTGTCGAGCGCCTTGCTGCCGCAGGGCAAGACGCTGGCCGACGTGCTCGGCCCGCAACGCCATGCCCGGGCGGCGGCGCTGGCGCGCGGCATCGGCGTCGAGCTGTCGATGTTCGATCAGTTCGCGCCGTGGTTCGTCGCCGAGGCCATCTCGCAGCTGCAGCTGGCCCAGATGGGCTTTGATCCGCAATCCGGCGTCGAGATGTATTTCATGGACCGGGCACGAAGCGACGGCAAGACCGTGGCCGGACTGGAGACGGCGCACGATCAGATCGCGCTGTTCGAGGCCATGTCATGGGACGCCCAGGCGGAGTATCTCATCGCCAGCCTCGAGCAGGCGCACGATCTGCCGAAGGAGGTCGACGATATGGTGCACGCCTGGCAGCGCGGCGACACGCACTGGTTCGAGCAGCAGCTGCGCGAGGATCTGGGCCGCGATCCCGGCCTCTACCAGTCGCTGCTCGCGGCGCGCAACCGCAAATGGGTGCCGAAGATCGAGGCGCTGCTCAACGATGACAGGGATTATCTGGTGATCGTGGGGACCGGACACCTGGTGGGCCGGGACAGCGTCATCGATCTGCTGAAAAAAGACGGGATCGGCGCCGTCCAACGGTGAGCCGACCCCGCAATTCCCGGGCAACTATTGATTGGCGGGCGGAGCACCGGGAGGCGGACCGTGGCGCCACTCGTCGTGTCCCTCGCCGCGCTCCCCGTCGCGCTCCTGCATGTGCGACTTCATTTCCTTCATGTGTTCCTGCATCTTGGCTTCGGAGTCGGCGAGCTGCTTCTTCTGGGCCGGCGTAAGCACCCCGTAGATTTTCGCACGCGTGTTCGCCTCCAAGGTTATCTGCTGGGTCAGCAGCGAGCCGTTCGCCTGGCTCACGCTGGCGACGATCGAGGCGTAGTGCGGATCATCCGGCTTGGCCTGACGCAGCTTGAGCGAATTCGCCTGCGACTGCTGGTGCATATTCTCGAGCGCCGTGCGGTTCGCGGTCATGATCGACTTCATGGATTCGCGCTGCGCATCCGAGAGCCCGAGTCTGCCGAACATCATCATCGGTCCGCGTCCGTGCTCGACGCGCTCATGGCCATGATGCCGCCAGCCGTGGTGGCGCCAGCCGTGGTGCCGGTGGTGGTGATGGTGGTGCCAGCCATGATGCCCCTCGCCGCGATCCCAGCCCTCGTGGCCCTCGTCTTTCCAGTCGTGCTGCGGGGCGTGCGGCCCCGGCGGCGCGCTCGCCGGCTGAGACGCGTCGGCATCGGCGGCGCCCGCCGTAGCCGGCATCATCGCCAGCCCGCAGGTCGAAACGAGCGCCACGGCCAAAAAAATGCGAATCAAATTCATGTTCGATGCTCCAATTCCTGAAGGTAAGAATTCTTCTTGGGACTCAGACAATGCTAGGCTGGTGCGGTCAATATAAGTGTCAAAATCGGCGAAAGAAAATGCAAAGTTGTGTGGTCCTCGTCAGTGGGGGCGCCGCCAGGCCGTTCAATGCCGCTGCAGTGTCAAGAAGTGTCAATTCGGCGCGCGCCGCGGTCACGGGTCGGCTACTGTGATGCAATGGTGCTCACCGTGATGAACCCGTCCAGATCACCGGCCGACTCCGCCCCGCGTGAGGCGCGGGTGCTGCTGGTCGATGACGATCGCGAACTGTGCCAGATGCTCGGCGAATACCTGCTCGCCGAGCATTTCGAGGTTCACAGCGTGCACGACGGCGGCCTCGCCATCGCGGAGCTGCGCACCGGCGACTACGAACTGCTGATCCTGGATGTCATGCTTCCAGGCTTGAGCGGCTTCGATGTGCTGCGCGAACTCGGCCCCGCCTGCGCCACGCCGATCCTGATGCTGACGGCGCGCGGCGACGACGTGGATCGGATCGTCGGCCTCGAGCTCGGCGCCGACGACTACCTGAGCAAACCGTTCAACCCTCGCGAGCTGGTGGCGCGCATTCGCGCGATCCTGCGCCGTGCCAGCAGCCGGCCGGGCCGCGGCACCGTATACGATGTGCTGGTCCATGGCGCCATCGTGCTCAACATGGGAACGCACCAGGTGCGGGTGGACGATGCATCCGTCGCGCTGACCGGCGCCGAGTTCCGGGTGCTGGAGCTGCTGTTGCGCTCGGCGGGACAGGTGATCGCGCGCGAGACGCTCACCGAACAGGCTCTCGGCCGAAAGCTGGTGCCCTATGATCGCAGCATCGACACCCACATCAGCAATCTGCGCCGCAAGCTCAATCTGGAGGCCGGCAGAAATCCCGAGATCAAGAATCTGCGCGGCTCCGGCTACATGCTGACGCTCGCCGATGCATAGCCTGTTCCTGCGCATCTTCATGCTGTTCTGGATGGCGATGGCCTTGATCGTCGCCGCCAGCATCGCGGTCACCTATGCGGTTGCGGCGCGTGAATACGAATCGCAGGAATCGCAGCGGCGACCGCCGGTGGCCATCCAGGCATCCGAGGTGCTGGCGAAGAACGGCATCGGCGCACTGCGGACCTGGCTCCAGGAGCGCAAGGATTCGTTCAAGGATCGTGAGTTTTTCATCGTCGGGCCGGACGGCGCAGACATCCTGGGCCGGCACCTCTCGTCCGGCGCCGAGCGACGCCTCGAGTCCGTGAATCGCGACGCGCTCGCCGCGCTCGAACCGCCGCCTTCCGGCCGGGCTCCGCCGCAGAACTTCCGGCCGTCGCGCGCCGCGCCGCAGATCGTTGCGCCCGACGGCTCGGCCTACACGGTGCTGTTCGTGCCGCATCGTCCCAGCATCTTCGGCGCTCTCAGTCTTCCCGGGATCACCCTCGCCATTCTCGCCATCGCCCTGGTGGTGAGCGCGCTCACGTGCTGGTGGCTGGCGCAGCACCTGAGCGCGCCGATACGGCGTATCCAGGCGGGCGCCCGTGCGCTCGCCTCCGAGAACCTCGACGTGCGCGTCAGTGCAGGACTCGATGCCCGCAAGGACGAGGTGGCCGTGCTGGCACGCGACTTTGACGCCATGGCCGATCAATTGAGGTCCACCCGCACCGCCAGAACCCAGCTGCTGCGCGACATCTCACACGAATTGCGCTCGCCGCTCGCCCGCATGCGCGTCGCGCTCGGCCTGGCGCGCCAACCGCAGGGCCCGGCGCGCCAGTTGGAGCGGCTGGAACTGGAGGTGGAACGTCTGGATGCGCTCATCGGCCGGGTGCTCAGGCTGGCGCGCCTGCACGACTCGGACACCTTCACGCGTGAACCGCTCGACATCGACGAGGTGGTCGAGGCCGTCGTGCGCGACGCGAACTTCGAGGGCGCTGCGAAGAATTGCCGGGTCGAGCTCACGGCCGTGGGGCGCGCCGTGGTGCAGGGAAACCGCGATTTTCTGGGCAGCGCCGTGGAAAACGTGTTGCGCAACGCGGTGCGCTACAGTCCTCACGACGCGGTGGTGAACGTCTCGGTTCGCGCGGCCGACGATGAGGTGCAGATTGCGGTGGGCGATCGCGGACCGGGAGTTCCGGCGGAGGAGCTGGAGCGAATTTTCGAGCCGTTTCACCGGGTCGCAGACTCGCGCGATCGGGCCAGCGGCGGGGAGGGCATCGGCCTCGCAATCACCTCCCAGGTCATGAAGGCGCACGGCGGCTCGGCGAGTGCCGTCAACCGGCCGGGAGGCGGACTGGAGGTCACGCTCGCGCTGCCGGCGCGCACTGCCGCCTGATCGCGCCGCGCGCGCATAGCGCATACACTTGCGGTCCCTAGAAAATTCAGGAGACCGGTGTGAGCCTGTATACGGAGGCCTGCAAGTACATTCCCGGCGGCGTCAACTCGCCGGTGCGCGCGTTTCGCGGCGTCGGCGGCGAGCCCATATTTTTCCGCAAGGCAGCCGGCGCGTATGCTTATGCCGCCGACGGCCGCCGCTTCATCGACTACGTCGGATCCTGGGGTCCGATGATTCTCGGCCATGCGCACCCCCAGGTCATCGCCGACGTGCAGCGGGTGGCGGCCGACGGGCTGTCCTTCGGCGCGCCGACCGAACTGGAGACCGATCTGGCACGGCGGGTGATCGAACTCGTGCCGTCGATCGAACTGGTGCGCTTCGTGAGCTCGGGCACCGAGGCGACCATGAGTGCGATCCGCCTGGCACGCGGCTTCACGGGACGCGACACCATCGTCAAATTCGAGGGCTGCTATCACGGCCACTCGGACTCGCTGCTGATCAAGGCGGGATCCGGCGCGCTGACCCTCGGCGTGCCCACCTCCCCCGGGGTCCCTCAGGCCCTTGCCGGACACACGGTCACTCTCGACTATAACGACGCGCAGCGCGTGCGCGAGGTGTTCGGACAGATCGGCGGACAGATCGCCTGCGTCATCGTGGAGCCGGTGGCCGGAAACATGAACTGCGTGCCGCCGGCTGCGCAATTCCTGCAGACCCTGCGCACCGAATGCGACCGCACCGGGGCGCTGCTGATTTTCGACGAGGTCATGACCGGCTTTCGCGTGGCCCTCGGCGGCGCCCAGGAGCTCTACGGCGTGCGCCCCGACATCACCACTCTCGGCAAGATCATCGGCGGCGGCATGCCGGTCGGGGCCTTTGGCGGACGGCGCGACATCATGCAACGGTTGGCACCGCTCGGGCCGGTGTATCAGGCCGGAACTCTCTCGGGAAATCCGGTGGCGATGGCGGCCGGTCTGGCGACGCTCGCCCTGTTGTCTGTCCCCGGCTTTCACCAGCGGCTGCAAGCGGTCACCGATGCGCTGGTGCGCGGCGTGGCCAAGGCTGCGGCGGACGGCGGCGTGGCGCTCGCCACGAATCACGTCTGCGGGATGTTCGGCCTGTTCTTCACGAGCGAGGCGCGGGTCGACAGCTACGCCAAGGTGATGGCCTGCGACACGGAGCGCTTCAAGCGCTTTTTCCACGGCATGATCGACGAAGGGGTGTATCTGGCGCCCTCCGCCTTCGAGGCGGGTTTCGTTTCCGCGGCGCATTCGCCGGCGGAGATCGCGGCCACCGTCGCGGCGGCGGGCCGCGTGTTCGCGTCATTGCAGCGCTGAATGCGCGCATTCGGGTTGTTTCTCGGCATCCTGCTGTTCGCACTGCTGCTGGGTGCCGCCGTGGCGTATCCGGCATTCCGGCTCGCGTCCCATATCGGCCCGTGGCCCTTCCACCGGGTCGCCGGCCGCGTCGCGATGCTGATCCTCGCCACGGAGCTGATCTGGTATTGCCGGCACTTGAATCTTGAAAACCGCGCCGATTTCGGCTACGGGCTGCCCTGGCGGCGATTCCTCGGCCTATGTCTGATTTGGGGCGCAATAGGCATGGCCACGGGGGCGTCCGGCGCCGCGTTCCTGTTGGGCGGGGGCCTGCGGGTCGCGGTGGCGGGCTTCTCCCCCGGCGTCGCGACGTTCGCACGGCTGCTGGCGGTGGGTCTGGGCTCCGGCATCGCCGTTGCACTCGTCGAGGAGACAGTGATGCGCGGTGCCCTGCAGACGGCGGTGCAGCGCGAATCCGGCCCCTGGGCGGCAGTGGCGCTCATCACGCCGCTGTTCGCCGCCCTGCATTTCTTCGCCAAGGCCACCATTGCGCCGCAGGAACTCGGCCCGGGCAGCGGCTTCGAACTGCTGGTGCGCTCCTTCGCACCGCTGGCGCATCCGGCGGCGGTGCTCGATTCGTTCCTCGCCTGGCTGGCGGTGGGATTGATTCTCAGCCTGACGCGCGTGCTCACGGGCAACATCGCGGTCGCAATCGGCTTGCACGGCGGCTGGGTGGTGGTGCTGCGGATGCTGCAGGTGGGCACGGTGCGCGGTCCGACGCCCTCGGTCTGGGTCGGGCGCTTCGACGGATTGCTGGGCTATTGGCTGCTTCCCTGGGCGGCGGCCATCGGGCTCGCGCTGTGGTTCACCCGCCGAGCGTGGGTGCCCTATGCGCGCGCGCCGAGCAGGTCGAGCCTCTGAATCGGATCGTCGAGTTCGAGGCAGAGCTGCTTGTCCGCGAGCGGGATCGGCAAGATCTCGGCGATGCGGTGCCCCACCCAGACGGCGTCGTCGAGGCGCATCGGCATGCGGCTGTACGCCTCGCCGAGCTGCGGCAGCACGGTGCGCAGGAGCTGCGCCAGGTGCGCGTGGCGCTCGGGCACGCCGAGCGCGGGTTCGGCCGCGAGCCACTCGACGGTGCCGATATTGAGCCCGTCCGCCTGCCGCCGCCGGCTTACGATGCGAAAGCGCCGCCCGCCCAGGCACGACAGGCCGAGCAGGCCGTCCGGCAGCTGGTGAAAATCCACGATCGTCGCGAGCGTGCCGACTTCGAAGGTCTGCGCCGGTCCGACTTCATGCCCGTCGCGGATCAGCACCACACCGAAGCCGCGGTCGCCGCGCATGCAGCTGCGCACCATGTCGACGTAACGCGTCTCGAAGATCCGCAGCGGCAGCGAGCCGTCCGGAAACAGCACCATGTTGAGCGGAAACAGCGGTATCTCGGCGGGCGCCATGCCGGTCATCGCGGCAGCTCCCGCGCGGCGCGCTCGCGCAAATCGGCGAGCAGCCGCTCGTGCAGTCCGCCGAAGCCGCCGTTGCTCATCACCAGCACATGATCGCCCGCCGCGGCATCCTCGGCGATCCCGCGAGCAAGCGCCTCGACCCCGTCCGCGTAACGTGCGTCGCGCAGTTGCGCGACCGCGGCGGGCAGGTCCCACCCGAGGTCGGGTGGCTGCAGGAACCACACCCGGTCGGCCGGCGCGAGTGCGGCCGCCAGCTTGTCGCGATGCACGCCGAGGCGCATGGTGTTCGAGCGCGGCTCGAGCACGGCGACGATGCGTGCGACGCCGACCGCGGCGCGCAGAGCGCCCAAGGTCGCGGCAATCGCCGTCGGATGATGCGCAAAATCGTCGTACACGGTGACGCCGCCGACCACGCCGCGGGTCTCCATGCGCCGCCGGACCCCGCGGAAGGCATTGAGGGCCAGAACACAGCGTTCCGGCGTGACGCCGGCCCGGCCCGCGGCGGCGGCGGCGGCCAGCGCATTCATCACGTTGTGTGCGCCCTGCAGGGCCCAGTCGATCCGGCCGACCACCTGGCCACGCAGCAGCACATCGAAGCGGCGCGCCGCCGAGCCCTCCTCGATGTGCGCGCCCCAGTCCGCGCCGCCGTCCGCTAGACCGAAGGTCTCGCGCGGGGTCCAGCATCCGGCGCCGAGCGTGGTCGCGAGTTCGGCATCGTCCGCGTTGACGACGACGCGGCCGGAGGCGGGCACGGTTCGCAGCAGCTGGTTGAACTGGTTGCGTATCGCGGCGACATCCGGATAGATGTCGGCATGATCGTATTCCAGATTGTTCAGCACCGCGGTGCGCGGACGGTAATGCACGAATTTCGCCCGCTTGTCGAAAAACGCCGTGTCGTATTCGTCCGCCTCGATGACAAAGAACGGCTGCGCGCCCAGCCGCGCCGTGGCATCGAAGTTTCCGGGAACGCCGCCGATGAGGAAGCCCGGGGAGAGTCCCGCGTGTTCCAGGATCCATGCCAGCATGCTGCTGGTCGTGGTCTTGCCGTGGGTGCCCGCCACCGCGAGCACGTGCCGGTTGGCGAGGACCTGCTCGGCCAGCCACTGCGGGCCCGAGATGTAGGGCATGCCGCGATCCAGCATCGCCTCGATCACCTGCGCGCCGCGGCTCAGGGCATTGCCGACGATGACCACGTCGGGCCGCATGTCGAGCTGCCCGGCCGCATAGCCCTGGATGAGATCGATGCCGAGCGCTTCGAGCTGCGCGCTCATGGGCGGATAGACATTGCGGTCCGAGCCGGTCACGCGATGTCCGGCGGCCTTGGCGATGGCGGCGATGCCGCCCATGAACGTGCCGCAGATCCCGAGGATGTGCACGTGCATCGTCAGTTGTCCGGAAGCAATTGTTGCTCCAGCAATATGGACAGCAGCAGATACCCCAGGGCCACGGCCGCGCCCAGTGCGAGTCCCGAGTCGAGCGCCGAGCGCCAGATGTTGGCACAGGCGAGCAGATACCAGATCAGGCCGACGAACAGCAGCAGCCCCAGGGGAATCGCGACGGGGCTCTTTTCTCCGAGCACGTCGAGCAGCGAGCCCAGCGGATAGAGCACGAGCTGCGCCATGGCCGCGACCCCGAGCAGCGCACTGCCGGTCTGCAGGAATCGCTGGCGGTGGCGCGCGATGCTGAGCACCGTCCAGGTCCATGCCAGCGGCAGACCCACGGAGAGGAGCACCCGCACGGCAATGCGGTCGCTCGGCCCCGGCGGCAGCAGCGCGCCGGCGACCTCGAGCACGGCCACGACAGCGGCCACGAGCACCAGCAGGAACACCGACGCGGGCAATTGCGCCGGTGTCCTACGCCAGAGCGCGATGTCCCAGAATGCTTTTGCGAGTCGCAGCATCGGTCGATTCGGTCATAATCACCGGGCCTTAGTGTACACGCGGATCAAAGCAATGCCCGATGCGAATTGGATAGACACGGATGATGGACTGCAAGCCCTGGGTCTGGAGCTTCGGGCCCAGCCCTGGATCGGCGTCGACACGGAATTCCTCAGGGAGCGGACGTTCTTTCCAAAGCTGTGCCTGCTGCAGCTGTCCGCGGGCGGACGCATCTGGTGCATCGACACGCTGCGCAGCGGCGGACTCGAGGCATTGGTGCCGGCGTTGACCGCACCGTCCACGCGCAAGGTGATCCACGCGGCACGCCAGGATCTGGAGACGATTTATCTTGCCGCAAGGCGCATCATTTCGCCGCTGTTCGACACGCAGATCGCCGCCGCATGCGTCGGCCTCAAGCCGCAGGTCGGCTACGCCGAGCTGGTGCGAATGCTGCTGGATGTGAATCTGCCCAAGGGGCAGACCCGCACCGACTGGTCCAAGCGGCCGCTCAGTGCGGCGCAGCTGGATTACGCCGCCGACGACGTCGCCTATCTCGGGGAGATCGCGAACCGGCTGGACGCCGAGCTGCGCAGACTCGGGCGCGAGCACTGGGTGATCGAGGACTGCGCGGCGCTCGAGGACCCGCGGCTGTACGAGCCCGATCCCGCTCAGGCGTGGGAGCGGCTGCGGGGCTTGGCGCAGCTCGCGCCGCGGCCGCGTGCGCTCGCCAAGGCCATCGCCGTGTGGCGCGAAAAATGCGCGCGCGCGCGCAATCTGCCGCGCTCGTGGATCATTCCGGATTCGGCCATATTCGAGATCGCGCAGGCCAATCCGGCGACGCCCGCGGCGCTGCGCGGGATTTGCGCGCCGGCGACCCTCGACGACACGGCGGCCGCCGCTCTGGTCGGGATTCTCGCCGCGCAATCGCGCAGCGAGGTCACGGACAGCGAACCGGGTCAGGAATCGCGCCCCACGCCGGAACAAAAGGCGGCGGCCGAACGGCTGGCCGCCATCGTCGATGCGCGGGCGGCCGACCTCGGCATCAGCGCCGAGGTGCTGGCGCCGCGCGGCGAATTGAAGGCGCTCGCCATGGGCCGGCGCGACACGCACGCGCTCAAAGGCTGGCGGCGCGCGGAGATCGGCGAGCGGCTGCTCGCGGCGCTGAGCTAGCAGTGCGGGCGGTGGGATCGTTTCCAGCCGCCCACGCTCCTAAACGCCGACGGCGCGCCGCAGCGCCTCGAAAACGGTCTGCGTTTCGGCGTCTGCGTCCACGATCTTCAGCAAACCGAGCGACCGGTAGTATTCAATCAGCGGCTTGGTCTGTGCCTCGTAGACCTCGAGGCGCTTGCCGATGACCTCCTCGCGATCGTCGGGCCGCTGCAGCAGACGCGGCATGTCGTTGCATTGCGCGCAATGCGGCGGCGTGCCCGGCGGCGAGGTGAACACGTTGAATACGCGTCCGCAGTCCTGACAGATCCGGCGCCCCGTCAGACGCTTGAACAGCACGTCGACGTCGATGTCCATGAGCACCACCGCGTCGAGCGGCGTTCGCAGTTCGCCGAGCAGCGCGTTTAACGCCCCCGCCTGCGCGATGTTGCGGGGAAAGCCGTCCAGGATGAACCCCTTGGCGGCATCCGGCAGGCTCAGCCGTTCGCGGATCATGCCGAGCACGATGGCGTCGTCCACCAGCTTGCCGGAATCCATGACCGCTTTGGCGCGTTTGCCGAGGTCGGTGCCCTTGGCGACCGCCTCACGCAGCAGATCGCCGGTGGAAATCTGCGGGATGCCGAAGGCCTGCACCAGCAATTGTGATTGCGTGCCCTTGCCCGAGCCCGGCGCACCCAATAGGACTATTCGCATGATTCTGCTTTGTAATTTATGAGCACGGGTTCGCCGTCAAAAGCGCGCTACCGTACCCTTCGCCCGCCGCACTCGTCAAACCGGCTTAATACCTCGTCGGCCCCGCCCTGATCGGCTATCCTGCGCGTCTCGTCCAGCGTGGGAACCCCCATGAAAGTCCGCAAGAACAGGCGATCCGCGCCTAAAAACGCATTTTACGCCCAATCCGGCGGGGTCTCAGCGGTGATCAACGCGTCGGCCTGCGGCGTCCTGGAGACCGCACGCAGGCATCGGGACAAAATAGCCAGGGTGTACGCCGGGCGCCACGGCATCATCGGCGCCCTCACCGAGGATCTGATCGACACCAGCCGCGAGAGCGCCGCCACCATCCGCGGACTGCGCCACACCCCCGGCGGCGCCTTCGGCTCGGCGCGCTACAAGCTGGCCGCCATCGATGAGAATCGCGCCCGCTACGAGCGGCTGATCGAGGTGTTCCGTGCGCATGACATCGGCTATTTCTTCTACAACGGCGGCAACGATTCCATGGACACGGCCCAGAAGGTGTCCGAGTTCGGCGCATCCCTCGGGCATTCGCTGGTCTGCATCGGCATACCGAAGACCGTCGACAACGATCTGGCGGTGACCGATTGCTGTCCGGGGTTCGGCTCGGCGGCCAAGTACATCGCCGTCTCGACGCGCGAAGCGGCCCTCGACGTGATCTCGATGGCGCGCACCTCGACCAAGGTGTTCGTGCTCGAGGTGATGGGGCGCCATGCCGGCTGGCTGGCCGCGGCCGCCGGTCTGGCGGGCGAGAAGCCCGGTGATGCGCCGCATGCCATTCTGTTCCCGGAAATCGTGTTCGAGCGGGAAAAATTTCTGGCGCGGGTCAAGACCTACGTCGAGCGGTACGGCTATTGCGTCGTGGTGGTTTCCGAAGGGGTGCGCGATGCGGCCGGCCGCTTTCTCGCCGAAGCCGGCACCAGGGACGCCTTCGGTCATTCCCAGCTCGGCGGCGTCGGGCCGGTTGTGGCGCAGATGACGCGCGACGCCCTGGGCTACAAGTTTCACTGGGCCGTCGCCGATTATCTGCAGCGTTCGGCACGCCACATCGCCTCCCAGGTCGACGTCGAGCAGGCTTACGCCGTGGGCGCAGCGGCGGTCGAATTCGCCGTCCAGGGCAAGACGGCAGTCATGCCCATCATCGTCAGAAAATCCGCCAAGCCCTATCGTTGGAGCATCGGCGAGGCGCCGCTCGGCAAGATCGCCAATGCCGAAAGGAAGGTGCCCCGCAGTTTCATCACCGCGGACGGCTTTGGCATCACCGCGGCCTGCCGCAGTTATCTGTCGCCGCTGATCGGCGGGGAGGCCTACCCGCCCTACCGCAACGGCCTGCCCGACTATGTGCGCATCAAGGGCATCGGCGTACCACGGCGTCTGCGCGAGCCATTTGTGGTATAGTCCCCTGGAATAATATTCATATTTTTCAATAACATAACATAAACATTGTCCCCGGGGGGACAAATGGAGACGCTCCAATGACTTTCGAATCGGCGCTGTGGCTGGCGATTTCGGCCGGCGTGGTGGCAATACTGTACGGGCTCATCTCGGTGCGCTGGATCCTCGCGCAGCCCGCCGGCAATGCCCGCATGCAGGAAATCGCGGCGGCAATCCAGGCAGGCGCACGCGCCTATCTGAACCGTCAGTACACGACCATCGCCGGCGTCGGCGCGATCCTGTTCGTGGCGCTCGGCCTGTCGCTCGGGTGGGCGACCGCGGGCGGATTCGCGGTCGGCGCCATCCTCTCCGGTTCCGCCGGCTACATCGGCATGTTTATCTCGGTGCGCGCCAACGTGCGCACCGCGCAGGCGGCGCACGCCGGCATCAATGCCGCCCTCCAGGTCGCCTTCCGCGGCGGTGCCATCACCGGCATGCTGGTGGTCGGCCTGGGGCTGCTCGGCGTCGCCGGGTACTACTGGTTGATGCTGCGCATGCTGGGCGATTCGGAAGCCGCGCTGCGTTCGCTGGTCGGCCTCGCCTTCGGCGGCTCGTTGATCTCCATTTTCGCGCGATTGGGCGGCGGCATCTTCACCAAGGGTGCCGATGTCGGCGCCGATCTGGTCGGCAAGGTGGAAGCGGGCATTCCAGAGGATGATCCGCGCAATCCCGCCGTGATCGCCGACAATGTCGGCGACAACGTGGGCGACTGCGCCGGCATGGCCGCCGACCTGTTCGAGACCTATGCCGTCACCCTGGTCGCCACCATGCTGCTCGGCGGCCTGGTGATGACCGACCTCGGCGAGCGCGCGGTGATGTACCCGCTGGTGCTCGGCGCCATTTCCATCGTGTCCTCGATCGTCGGCACGTTTTTCGTGTCCGCCAAGCCGGGCGGCAAGATCATGAATGCCCTCTACAAGGGCGTGATCGTCTCTGCCGTCATTTCCGCGGCGGCGTTTTACGGGGTCTCGAAGGTCATCATGGGCGACCATGCCATGGCCATGTGGCTGTGCACGCTGGTGGGCCTGACCCTGACGGCGGCGATGATCGTAATCACCGAGTACTACACGGCCACCGAGTACGGACCCGTGCAGCACGTCGCGGCCGCATCGCAGACCGGACACGCCACCAACATCATCGCCGGACTCGGTGTATCGATGAAGGCCTGCGCGCTGCCGGTGATCGCGGTCACCCTGAGCATCTGGGCCTCGTTTCAGCTCGCCGGCCTGTACGGCATCGCCATCGCCGCCACCGCCATGCTGTCGATGACCGGTATGATCGTGGCGCTGGACGCCTATGGCCCGATCACCGACAACGCCGGCGGCATCGCCGAGATGGCGGGCCTGGAGAAGAAGGTGCGCGACGTCACCGATCCTCTCGATGCAGTGGGCAACACCACCAAGGCCGTCACCAAGGGCTATGCCATCGGCTCCGCAGGACTCGCCGCGCTGGTGCTGTTCGCCGACTACACGCACAAGCTCAGCGAGGTTTTGGGACACGCGACCAGCTTCGATCTGTCGAATCCGGCGGTGATCATCGGTCTGTTCATCGGCGGCCTGGTGCCCTATCTGTTCGCCGCCATGGCCATGGAGGCAGTGGGACGCGCGGCCGGCGCCGTGGTAAACGAAGTGCGCCGCCAGTTCCGCGAGATTCCCGGCATCATGGAGGGCACTGCCAAGCCCGATTATTCGCGCGCCGTCGACATGCTCACCAAGGCCGCAATCAAGGAGATGATCATACCGTCGCTGTTGCCGATCCTCGTGCCGATCGTGCTGGTGTTCGTCGTCAACCTGTTGATGGGACCGGGCTCCGGTGTGCAGGCACTCGGCGGCCTGCTCATCGGCACCATCGTCACCGGCCTGTTCGTCGCCATTTCCATGACCACCGGAGGCGGGGCGTGGGATAACGCCAAGAAATTCATCGAGGAGGGGAATTTCGGCGGCAAGGGCTCCGACGCGCACAAGGCGGCGGTCACCGGCGACACGGTCGGCGATCCCTACAAGGATACCGCCGGTCCGGCCATCAATCCTTTGATCAAGATCATCAACATCGTGGCGCTGCTGTTGGTGCCGATTCTCGGCAGGATGATGTGACCGGCGGCGCGGCCGGGTGCCGGCGGGAGCGGTGGCCCGTTGGCGGGTGGTCGGTGGTCAGATGTCGAAGTAGATCGCGTCCGGATCCGCCGCCCCGTCGCGGCTGGCCACGCGCAGCTCCGGCTCCTTAAGGGACACTCGCGAGCGCGGCGGAACGCTGTGCGCTAGGAACACCGAGCCGCCGATGACGCTGTGGTCGCCGACTACGGTGTTGCCGCCGAGAATGGTGGCATTGGCGTACAGCGTCGCGCCGTCCTCCACCGTCGGATGGCGCTTGCGGCCGCGGATGATGTGTCCGCTCGCATCGCGCGGCAGCGACAGGGCCCCCAGCGTGACCCCCTGGTAGAGCTTGACGCCCGCGCCGATCTCGGTGGTCTCGCCGATGACCACGCCGGTCGCGTGATCGATGAAGAATGCCGGGCCGATCTTGGCGCCGGGATGGATGTCGCAGCCGGTCTTCGAATGCGCCCACTCGGTCATGATGCGCGCCATCATCGGCACGCCCAGGCCGTGCAGCGCATGCGCGATGCGATAGACGCTCACGGCGAGCAGTCCGGGATACGCGATGATCACCTCATCGAGGTTGGTGGCGGCGGGGTCGCCCTCGAGCGCCGCCTGCGCGTCGCGCACCAGCAGGGCGCGAATCTCCGGCAGCCGCCCGAGAAAGATCTCCGTCAGCTCGCGGGCGCGCGGCGCGCATTCGCCGAGCCGCATTTGGGTCCGCTCCTGCGGCAGGTCCTGCCGCTCCCGGCCGTAGCACAGGCAATGCTCGATCTCACGCTCGATTTTCACCGCCAGCAGGCCCACGATCTGGCTCACGTGCTCGCCGAGATTGTCGCGGTTCAGATCACGCCGGCCGAAGTAGCCCGGGTACATCAGGTCGAGCACCAGGTTCAACACCTCGACGATGGCCTCGCGCGACGGCAGATATTGCTTCGCGATGTGCAGCCCCCTTGGATCGGATTGATAGCTGCCGAGCAGATCGAGCGTCAGCTGCTCGAGCGGGGAGGTCTTTGGCTGCATGCCGGCGGCGGCGTTCATGGGCGTCAGGCGACCGCCTGCATCTTTTCGACCTCGTCGAAAAGTCCGTCGAACAGCGGTCCGCTCAAATAGCGCTCGCCGGCATCGGGCAGGATCACCACGATGATCTTGCCGGCCTGCGCGGGCTCGCGTGCCAGGCGCAGCGCGGCCACCATGGCGGCACCGCATGAAATGCCGCACAGGATTCCCTCCTCGCGCGCCAGGCGCCGCGCCATGGCGATGGCTTCGTCATTGGAGACCTGTTCGACCCGGTCCACCAGCGGCAGCTCCAGATTCTTCGGGATGAAGCCCGCGCCGATGCCCTGGATCTTGTGGGGGCTGGGCGCGAGCGGCTGCCCGGCCAGGGTCTGGCTGATCACGGGCGAGTGCGTCGGTTCAACCGCGACGGTTAGAATCTTCCGGCCGCGCGTTCCCTTGATGTAGCGCGACACGCCGGTGATGGTCCCGCCGGTGCCCACGCCGGCGACGAACACGTCGACCTTGCCGTCGGTGTCCTCCCAGATCTCCGGACCGGTGGTTTTTTCGTGCACGGCGGGATTGGCCGGATTGTCGAATTGCCGCATCAGCAGATATTTCTTCGGATCGGCGGCGGCGAGTTCCTCGGCCTTGGCAATGGCGCCCTTCATGCCCTTCGCGCCCGGCGTCAGCACCAACTTGGCACCGAAGGCGATCAGCACCTTGCGCCGCTCCATGCTCATGGTCTCCGGCATGGTGAGAACGCATTCATAACCGCGCGAGGCCGCTGCAAAGGCCAGCGCGATGCCGGTGTTGCCGCTGGTCGCCTCGACGATGGCCATGCCGGGCTTGAGCGCACCACGCTCCTCCGCGTCCCAGACCATGGCCGATCCGATCCGGCACTTGACCGAATAGGCCGGATTGCGCCCCTCGATCTTGGCGAGAACGGTGGCTGCCGCACCGGCTCCGAGGCGGTTGATCCGCACCAGCGGCGTTCTGCCTATCGAACGGGTGTTGTCTTCGAATATATGCATGCTGCACCTCGTCGCGACTCATGGGTGTTCACTGCGCGATTTTCCCCTGAACCGGGTCCGGAACACCATAGCAGTTTGTTATATGGATCTGTCCCTGGGTTATAAAGGTCCGCCGGACTGCTGCTATGCGGTCCCCGGGGTGATCGACAGGGGTTTGGGCCGTCCGATGGCGAAACCCTGGACGAAATCGATGCCCATGCTCCGCACGGTGTCGAGCGAAACCTGGTCCTCGACGTGCTCCGCGACCACGCGGAAGTTCAGGCTGCGCGACAACTCGATCATGGCCGACACCATGGCCTGGTTGACCGAATCGGCCGCCAGGTTGCGGATGAAGGAACCGTCTATTTTCATGTAATCCATGGGCAGCGTCTTCAGCGTCGTGAACGAGCTCAAGCCGCTGCCGAAGTCGTCCAGCGCGAATTCGCAGCCCATGCCGTGCAACACCTCGATGAACCGGCGGGCATGATCCAGATTCGCCACCACCGAGCTTTCCGTCACCTCGAAGCAGATGTCGGCGGGAATCGCGCCGGTGTGATCGAAGCACTCCACCACGAACTCCAGGAACTCCGCATCTCCCAGCGTCTGTCCGGCGATGTTGATCGCGACGCTGCGCCCCTTGGGCAGCTTCAGGCCGCCGCGGCCGAGGGCCGACAGCACCGCCTGCACCACCCAGCGGTCGATCAGCGACATCAACCGGTAGCGCTCCGCGGCGCGCAGGAACTCCCCAGACGGGGCGGCCGGCTGGCCCCCCTCCGCGACCAGGCGCACGAACACCTCGATGGCCGGACCGCTCACACCGCCGCTCTGCGCATGCACGATGGGCTGGTAATAGAGCTCGAATTTGTCGTCCCGCAGCGCAGCCTGGATCCGCTGCAGCCATTGGATTTCGCCGCGGTGCCGGGCATTCGCCTCCTCGCGCGCCGAATACACGTGCACATGGATGCCGCCCTGCTTCTTCGCCACGTAACAGGCGGAATCCGCGGAGCCGAGGATATCCTCGATGTTGCCGCTGTCTCGGCCGATCTCCACCAGCCCGACGCTCACCCCGATGTTGAAGATCCGGTCCTTCCACACGAAACGGAAATCGCTGACCGAGCGCACCACGTCGTCGGCGATCTGCCGCGCCTTCTCGAGCGGACAGCCCACCAGCAGCAGCGCGAATTCGTCGCCGCCGATGCGGCCGACGGTGTCCGAGTCGCGGACCGCGTCCTTGATGAGGGTCGCCACCTCGCGCAGCATGTTGTCGCCGGCCGTGTGGCCGCAGGTGTCGTTGACCGCCTTGAAGCGGTCGAGGTCCAGATAGCACAGCGCGTGCATCACGTCGCCGGCCTGCGCGGAATCGAGGGCTTCCTGCAGGCGGCGCTCGAATTCGCGGCGGTTCACCAGCCCGGTGAGCGCATCGTGGCTCGCCTGGTAAGTCATCTGGCGCGTGATGCCGCGCAATTCGCTGGTGTCGTGCAGCACCAGCACCACGCCTGCGGCCTGCTCGCCGTCGCTGCGCAGAGGCGACACGCTGATCTCGACGGAATGTTCCGCGCCGCCGCCGGCCGGCACCAGCACGGCGCGCCGGCCCATACTCACCCGGCCGCCGGTGGCGAGCGCCTTGCGCACCGGATCGCCGAGGGAGCGGCGGTCCGCCTCGTCGATCAGCGTGGCCACGTCTGAGAAGGTCTTGCCGACCACCTGATCGAAGCCCTGACCGAGCAGCAGTTCCGCGGCGTTATTGAGGTAATCGATGCGGCCGTCGGCATTGACCGTGAGCACGCTCTCGCCCATGGCATCGAGCGTGATCATCGAGCGCGGCCTCGCGGAGACGGTCGCGGTGACCGGCGCCGGCAGCATTTCCAGGGCGGTCAGCAGCAGCGCCGCTTCACCGGCGCTGTCGATGACGGTGCTCGACAGTTCGACCCGGGTGACCTGGTCCTGCGCGCCGAGCAATTCGACTTCATAGCGCTCGGCAGCCGGTTCGCCCGCCAGGCGCCGGCGCAGATTCTGGTCGACCAGTTCGACGTATTCCGGCGCGACGAAATTCGACAGCGGCCTGCCGATCACCGCGTCCGCGGTGGTGCCGAGCAGCGTCAGGAACCGCGAGTTGGCGAACAGGATCCCCTCGCGATGCACCAGCACCGCGTCGTGCACCGCCTCCACCAGTCGCTGGAACAGCATCTCGCGATCCTGCAGCCGCGAGCCGCGCAGCTGGAGGTTCTCCAGCAGATGATTGACCGCCGAGCCCAGCCGGCCGAGCGCTTCCGGTCGGCCATCGAGGCGGATGCGCCCCGGGCCGTTCCCCTTGCTGTGCGATAGCAGCCACACTTGCTCGGAGAAATCCTTGACCGCACGATCCTGACGCTGCTTCCAGACGAGCAAAATGATCAATCCCACCGCCAGAATGGCCGAGGTGATCACCCATAAATCGCCGGACGACAGGATCAACGCGAACCTCGGTATCGACGAGTCTCAGCCACGTCAGGTTGTTCATATCCGCTTGCCGCGGGTTCAGCGCGTCGCGAATCATCGTGAATTGGAGAATAGCGCACGGGCATGGCGTAGCCTGTGGAAATTGACCATAATCAACAGCCTTAAATGACCGCCCGGAATACGATGGACACCGTTGCAGCCCGTCAACAAATGGTCGAACAGCAGATACGCACGTGGGAGGTGCTCGATCCGCGCGTGCTCGACGTGCTCGCGCGCGTGCCGCGTGAAGCATTCGTGCCGGCCGAGTATACCGAGCTTGCCTTCGCCGATTCGCCCATTCCGATCGGTCTCGGACAATTCATGCTGGCGCCGAAGCTGCAGGGTCGGATATTGCAGTCGTTGGACATCGATGCGTCCGATCGGGCGCTCGAGATCGGCACGGGCAACGGCTATTTGAGCGCCTGCCTGAGCCTGCTGTGCCGCGAGACTACATCGATCGACATCCACCCGCAGTTCACCGCGCTGGCCGCGGCGCGCCTGCCGAGCGTGCCGGAGGCGAAGGTCCGCCTGATCACGCGTGATGCATTCGGCGGCGAGGCCTTGGGCGAATACGACGCGATCGCCGTTACCGGCTCGATGCCTGTCTACGACCCGCGATTCGAGCGCGCGCTCAAGGTCGGAGGCCGGCTGTTCGCCGTGGTCGGCGTCGCGCCGGTCATGGACGCGATCCTGGTGCGCCGCATGGGCGGCGATGAGTGGAGCCGCGAGAGTCTGTTCGAAACCGTCATCGACCCCCTGGTGAACGCCACGGCGGCGCCGGAGTTCGTGTTTTGACCGTCAGGGACATCAGCCCGCGGGATTTTGTGGCACGTCGCGCAAAGGGGGAGGATTTGACCCTGTTGGACGTGCGCGAGGACTGGGAGATCCAACTCGCCGCCGTGCCCACCGAGGTGCTGCACATACCCATGGGCGAGGTGCCGGGCCGGCTCACGGAACTCGATCCGGGCAAGGAGACCGTGGTCATCTGTCGCTCGGGCGGCCGCAGTCTGGAAATCGCGCGTTTCCTGGAGCGCCAGGGTTTCGGCGCGGTCTACAACCTCGCGGGCGGAATTCTGGCCTGGTCCCGGGACATCGATCCGCGGATTACCCCGTACTGACCCAGGTTCCCCCCGCTGACGCTGATATGGTCATGTACCACACTATAGTGGGCTTCCCACAGGACGCCCCCCTCCGGTGGTGCGGCGCATGAGGCACTGGGCCGCGCGGCCGATGTCGTCGGCCTGCTGGCTGTCGCTGGCCGCCTGGCTGTATCTGTCTCCGGTTCAGGCAGCCGATCTGGTCGCGGTGTACCAGCGGGCGCTGCAGAACGATCCGCAATTGCGCGAGGCCGACGCGACCCGGCTCGCCGCGCTGGAAGCCAAACCCCAGGCCGTGGCGGCGCTGCTGCCCCAGCTGTCCGCCAGCGGCACGGTGACCCGGGAACGCGATACCGGTTCCTCCAATACCGTGGAGGCCGTGTCGGGCGTATCCGGTCCGGGCACCCAGATCGTCTACGAGAGCTTCCCCTTCGACGGCCGCACCACCACCACCACGCATCACTACGGGGCGGATCTGCGCCAAAACCTGTTTCGCTGGGAGAATTGGGTGGCCCTGCGGCGGGCGGACTCCCAGGTCGCCCAAGCCGAGGCGGACTACCAGGCCGCGCGGCAGGATTTGATCGCCCGCGTCTCGCAGCGCTACTTCGACGTGCTGGCCGCCGAGGATGAACTCGACGCCCAGCAGGGCGCCCTCACCTCGATCAACCGCCAGCTCGAGCAATCGGAAAAGCGCTATGAAGTCGGGTTGATCGCGATCACCGACGTGCAGGAGGCGAAGGCGGCTCACGACAGCAGCGTCGCGGCGGTGATCGAGGCGAAGCGGCAGCTGGCCTCCGCCTGGGAGCTGCTGCGCGAGATCACCGGCGATGTGTTCGACTCGCTGGCGAGGCCGGCGGATGCCTTCGAACTCGCCAATCCGGATCCGATCAGCGAGGATAAGTGGGTGCAGATGGCTCTGCAACAGAATCTCACGCTGGTTTCGAGCCGGCTGGCCGCCGACATCGCCGGGGAGAACGTGCAAAGCGCGCGCGGCGGCCACATGCCCACGGTGGATCTGGTGGCCAGCCGCTATCGCAGCACCAGCGACGGCGACAGCATCTACACCGACGGCACACCCTTTGGCAGCTCGAGCCTCGATCAGATCTCGCGCACCGTCGGGCTGCAGGTTACCTTTCCGTTGTATTCCGGCGGCATGGTCTCCTCCCAGGTGCGCCAGGCGGTGTACCTGCATCGCGCGGCGAAAGAGCGGCTGGAGCGCATCGCCCGCCAGACCGAGCGTGACGCGCGCGACGCCTATCTCGGGGTGCTGTCCGAGATATCGCGCGTCAAGGCGCTCGATCGGGCGCTGCAGTCCAACACAACCGCCCTCAAGGCAACCGAATCGGGATATGAAGCCGGCACGCGCACCGCGGTCGACGTGCTCGAATCCCGGCGGCTGTGGATACTGGCGCAGACCAACTACTCGCGCAGCCGCTACGACTACCTGATCAACGTGCTCAAGCTGCAGCAGGCCGCGGGCACCCTGACCGAGCAGAGCCTGATCCGGATCAACTCCTGGCTGAAGGACTCGCCGCCGCCGGCGGCTCGATGAGATCGATGAGGCGCGCAACGCTGCCGCGATTCGCATCGACCACGCCGCGCGCCGCCGCGCCCGCGGCCCGCCGTGCTGCCGGATCCTCGAACAGCAGTTCGACGGCCGCCGCCAGCGCAGCCGCGTTGCCGACCTCGCGGGCCGCACCGAGACGCAGCAGCAGCTGCGCGATTTCCCGGCCATTGAACTGGGCCGGCCCCGTCAGCACCGGCAGTCCCAAGGCTGCGGGCTCCAGCAGATTGTGGCCGCCGACCGGCACGAGGCTGCCGCCGACGAACGCCACGTCCGCCGACGCATAGAAGTCGAGCAGTTCGCCCAGCGTGTCGAGCAGCAGCACCGGGGCCTCGGACGGCACCGCGATGCCGGCGCTGCGCCGCACGAACCGCACGCCGCGGCGGGCAAGCAGCTGCGCCACGCCCTCGAAGCGATTCGGGTGCCGCGGCGCCAGCAGCAGCAGCGCATCCGGGTACCGGCCGCACACCCGCGCATGCGCGTCGAGCACCTGCTCCTCCTCGCCGGCATGCGTGCTGCCCGCGATCCACACCGGCCTCGGGCCGAACAGCGCGGCCCGGTACGCAGCGCCACGTGCGGCGACGCCGGCGCCCACGTCGATGTCGAATTTGGCATTGCCCATCACGTGCGTGCGGCCGGGGTCCGCGCCGATGGCGATGAAGCGAGCGGCATCCTCGGCGGACTGGGCCGCGACGATGAGGCGTCCGCGGAACAATCCCCGGAACAGGGCGCCGAAGCGCCGGTAGCGCGATACCGAGCGCTGCGAGAGCCGCGCGCTGGCGAGCACCAGGAGCGCGCCGCGGCGTTCGGTCTCGCGGAACAAATTCGGCCACAATTCGGTCTCCATGACGATCGCGAGGCGCGGCCGCACGCGCGCGATGAAGCGCGCGACCGAATCCGGCGTGTCGTAGGGCGCATAGCGCACGTCCACCGCGTCGCCGAACAGCGCCTGCGCGCGGGCCCTGCCGGTCGGCGTCGCGGTGGTGAGAACGAAGGGCGTCCGCGGATGGCGCGCGCGCAGGGCTCGCACCACCACCGCGGCCGCCGCGACCTCGCCGAGCGACACCGCGTGCAGCCAGATGCTCGGGCCGCCGCCGAGCGCCGCCCCGAATCCGAAGCGCTCGCCCAATCCGTTCCAATAGCCGCGATCGCCCCGGCCGCGCCACAGAACCGCGGCGAATGCGACCGCGGCCGCGGGATAGGTGAGCAGGCTGTACAGCAGGCGCATCAGGCCGGCCGGTAGCCCGCGAGCAGTTCGGACCACATCGCCGGCGAGAACCGCCCGGCCGGCAGGTCCGCCGAGATCTTCTCGAGCGAGCGCAGCAACCGGGCGAGGTTGCCTGCCTTCCAACCGCCGTCCGCGCGCAGCCGGCCGCGGTCGAAGTCGATCAGGCTCACAGCCCCTGCGTCGTCCAGCAGGATGTTGTGCGCATTCAGGTCCGCATGATCCACGCTCAGCCGGTGCATGTGGCCCACGGTGGCTCCGATCGCGCGCCACAGCGGCGCCGGCACCGGCGCCGCCGCGAGCGCGGCACTCAGCGGGCGGCAGTCCGCAATGCGCCGCGTGATCAGCTCGCAGCGGTACAGCAGCCCGCTGCGCCGGTAGCGCGCCGCGAGGGGCTGCGGGACCCGCAGACCGAGCCCGACCAGGTGCTGCAGCAGCCGCCATTCGGCAAACGCGCGCACGCGCGCCTCGCCGGCCCAGACATAGCGATCCGCGATGATGCGTGCCACGAGGCCGCCTCGCCGATAACACTTGAGCACCCATTGGTCGGGACCTGAGCCGATGAACCAGGCGGAACCGCGGCCCTGCGCCGCCGGTTGCAGCGCGCCGCGCTCGCGCCAATGGCCCGGATCGAATAGCGTGGTCGGCGTGTCTTGCGAATTGCCAAGCCAGTGCGGATCGGCCAGCATGGCGCCGTCGGCGGTTGCAATGCGTCGGCAGCCTTCATTCGTCATTCTTCAGAGCGCGTCCTTAGCCCAACGATTTTCCGATGACACACCATTTCGACCGGCCGCCGCTCTCGGTTTGTCTGCTGCGTCTTTCGGCGATAGGCGACACCTGTCACGCGCTGGCCGCCTTGCGCATGCTGCAGGCGGCATGGCCGCAGGCGCGCTTCACCTGGATCATCGGCAAGCCCGAGGCCAGACTGATGATCGCGCTGCTGCCGGAGATCGAGTTTATCACCTTCGATAAGTCCGCACTGACGGCCGGGTTGCTGAGCGTGCGCAGGAGCCTTGCCGGACGGCGCTTCGATCTACTGCTGCACATGCAGTTGTCCATTCGCGCCAGCCTGGTCAGCACCTTGATCAGTGCGCCGGTCAGGCTTGGATTCGACCGGCGGCGCGCGCGCGAGCTGCAATGGCTGTTCACCAACGAGCGCATAGCGCCCGGCGGCCGCGAGCACGTGCTCGACACCCTTCTCGGTTTCGTGCGCGCCTGCGGCATCGAGCCCGGGCCGCCGCGCTGGAGTCCGACGCTGCCCGCAGCGGTGTTGCGCTATGCCGACGGGCTGGTGTCGGCGGGCCGGCCGACGATGGTCATCAGCCCCTGCTCCAGTCACGAGCTGCGCAATTGGCCCGCGGATCGGTATGCCGCCGTGGCCGCCCACGCCCAGCGGGCGCACGGCATGCACGTGGTGCTCGCCGGCGGTCCGAGTGCGTCCGAGCGGCGCATGGGGGAGGCGATCATGCGCGCGGCCCCTGCCGGCATCGTCAATCAGATCGGCAAGGACACCCTGCCGGAGCTGCTCGGGCTGCTGGCTCGCAGCACCGTGCTGCTCTCCCCGGATTCGGGACCCGTGCACATGGCGACCATGGTCGGGCTGCCCGTGATCGGCCTGTATGCGGCCACGCGCACGGCGCGCGCCGGCCCGTACCTGAGCCGCGAATGGTGCGTCGACGAATACGACCGCGCGGCGCGCGATTTTCTCGGCAAACCCGCCGATCAGGTGCCGTGGACCGCGAAGATCGAGCGGCCCGGCGTGATGCAGTTGATCGGTGTCGGGGCGGTGACGGCGAAGCTCGACGCCCTGATGGCAATGCGCCGCGCCGGCGGACCGAAATTCGCTAAGATCCGCGCATGAGCGAGATCAGCGTTCCGGTGTCGCCCGGGGAATTGATCGACAAGATGACCATCCTCGGCATCAAGTCGCGGCGCATGACCGACGCCGGCAAGCTCAGGAACGTGGCGCTGGAACTCGATGCGCTGCAGGCGACCTGGGCGCGCTCGGTCTACGCGGCTGCGGACATCGAGGCGGAACGCGGCGCGCTCGCCGCCGTCAACGAGCGGCTGTGGGTGATCGAGGATCAGATCAGGGAGAAGGAACGCGCGCAGGCCTTCGACGCGGAGTTCATCCGCCTGGCGCGCGCCGTGTACTTCGAGAACGACGAGCGCGCCGCAATCAAGCGGCGCATCAACCTCAAATTGGGATCCACGATCGTCGAGGAGAAATCCTACAGCGATTACCGTTCCGGGCCGTGATTGCCCGCGCCGCGCTCCGCCAACAGCGTGTATTCGGCGCCGCAGTAGCCGCATTTGGCCCATCCGGACTGCTCGATCGGCAGGTAGACGCGCGGATGCGAATTCCACAGCAGCATGCCGGGCATCGGACAGGACAGCGGCAGATCCACCGCGCTGACCTCGTACTGATGCAGGGCGTTCGCCTCGATCAGATCGTGCTTCGAATCATCCTGCACCATGCTGGGCACTGTCCGCTCCGTCACCCGTGGGATTCCTCGTCCATATTGCCAAATGTCGCGCGCCAAATCTCCTGCACCCTGCGCCGCGTTTCCGCATGCGGCGCCGCCTCCACCACCGGCCCGTCCGATCCTTCGAGGGACAGACGGTGCAGGATGGCGCGGTAGCCACGATACGCCTCCGTGAGGAAATCCGCCGTGCGCTCTTCGAGTGCGCCGACCTTTGCCAGGCCTTCGAGCTGGCGGATGTTGTCGGTGTGGTCGATCAGCTCCGGATGGGTGCCGGCCAGGAGCAAAACCAGGTACTGGACCAGGAATTCGATGTCCGCGATGCCGCCCGCGCCCTGTTTGATGTCGAACTGTCCGGCATGCGCCCGCGACAGCTCGCGGCGCATGCGCAGGCGCATTCCGGCAACCTCGGTGCGCAGGGTATCGCGGCGCACGGCCCCGCACAGCACACGGCGCCGTGCCGCCTCGAATTGCCGGCACAAGGCGGCGTCGCCGGCGACGGCGCGGGCCCGCAGCAGCGCCTGATGCTCCCAGGTCCATGCCTCCTGAAGCTGGTATCGCTCGAAGGCATCGATGCCCGTCATCAGAAATCCGCCCTTGCCGTTGGGCCGCAGCCGCATGTCGACCTCGTAAAGGCGGCCGGCGGCCGAATGCATGGTCAGCAGATGCACGATGCGCTGCCCGAGGCGCAGAAAGAACACGCCGTTGTCGCATGACCGGTCGCCGCCGGTGTGCTGGATCTCGCCGCTCGAATCATGCAGGAACACCAGATCGAGATCGGAGCCGTAGCCGAGTTCGATGCCGCCGAGCTTGCCGTAGGCGGCCACCGCCACCCGCACCGTGCGCAGTTGCTCCTCGCGCTCGCCGCACATCGGCACGCCGTGGACCAGGGTCATCTGCTGCCAGGCAAGATCCAGGCAGCGCTGCACGATCAGTTCGGCGATGTCGGTCAATCGATCGCTGACGCGCATCAGCGGCAGCCGTCCGGTGAGATCCGCCAGCGCGACCTGGAACACCGCGGCCTTTTGGAACTGCCGGATGGCCTCGACCTGCCGCTCCGGATCGTCCGGCGGCAGCCGCTCGGTGCGCGCCCCGAGTTCGCGCGTGAAACCCTCGCGGGACGGCAGTTCATCGAACGCGGCGGCGTCGACGAGTTCGTCGAGCAGCAGCGGAAAGGCGGCGATTTGCCGCGCCAGAAAGCCGCTGATCGCGCAGACGTCGATCAGCCGATCGAGCGCCGGCGGCTGCTCGGTCAGCAGCGCCAGATACGAGGAGCGCGCGCCGATCGACTCCAGCACGCGCAGCACGCGCTCTACGACGGCAGCCGGATCCGCCCGGCCGGCCGCGGCCTTGAGCAGCCGGCCGAGGACGACGTGCAGACGGCGCCGGCCGGCCTCGTCGAGCTTGCGGTAGGGCGCCGCGCCGCGGTAGCTCTCCAGGATCGCCGCCACCGCCGGGATTTCAGCCGGAGGAAATCCGCCGCCCGCCAGCTCCTCGCCGATGGCTGAGTCGGAGGCGAGCCAGTCGAGGGGCGCCTCGCCGCCCGTGCGCGCCGGCTCCGGGGCGCCGAAGAGCAGCGCATCGAATTGCCGGGCGGCCGTGCTGCGCGCGGCGTCGATGGCATGCAGCGCCGCCGGCCAGTCCTCGAAGCCCATGTTCATGCTCAAACGGGCGCGATCGGCCGCATCGTCGGGGAGCGAGTGGGTCTGTTCGTCGCGGATCATCTGCAGCGCATTCTCGGCCTTGCGCAGCAGCAGATAGGCCGCAGTCAGCTCCCGGACCGCGCCCTGCGGCAGAAGCTTCGCGCCGGCGAGCATCGGCATCACCTCGAGCAGCGACGGAGTCTGCAGCCGCCGGTCGCTGCCGCCGCGCACCAGCTGCAGCGACTGCGCGATGAATTCGATTTCGCGGATGCCGCCCTTGCCGAGCTTCAGGTGCTGCTCGAGGGAGCGCCGCGCCACTTCGCGCGCGATCAACCCTTTCATCTCACGCAGCGAGTCGAACACGCCGTAATCCAGGTAACGCCTGAACACGAAGGGACGCACGATGTCGCGATACGGCTGGGCATAGGCGTCTGCACCCACGACGGCACGCGCCTTGATCCAGGCATAGCGTTCCCAGTCGCGCCCGTGCTGCTGCAGATAGTCCTCCAGCGCGGCGAGACTCACGGCCAGCGGGCCGCTCTCCCCGAACGGCCGCAAGCGCATATCGACGCGGAACGCGAAGCCATCCTCGGTTCTGGCGTCGAGGTATCGGATCACGTCGCGCCCCAGGCGGTTGAAGTATTCCCCGTTGTCGATGCTGCGCGCGCCGTCGGTCTGGCCGGATTGCGCGAACAGGAACACGAGATCGACGTCCGAGGAGAAATTCAATTCGCGGCCGCCGAGCTTGCCCATGCCGAGCACGATCAGCGGCACCGGCTCACCGGTCTCACCACGCGGCCGTCCGAACAGCGGATCGAGCAGCCGCGCCGCCGCGGCGACGGCCGCGCGGATGCAGCCCTCGGCGAGCGCGGTCAGCTCGCGCAAACTCTCCTCGACGCGTGCCCGGCCGACGATGTCGCGCCACGCGATGCGCATCATCTCGCGGCGCCGCCAAAAGCGCAGCGCCGACATCACCTGGGCGGCGTTCTCTGCCGCCGCCGCCTGTCGTTCGAACTCGGCCGCTTCCGATGCCGCGTCCGCGTGCTGATGCGACTCCAGCCAGGCGAGCGCGTCCGGATCCTGCAGCAGGCCGGCGGCCACGAATTCGCTGCACGCGACCACCCGCGACAATTGCGCCCGCAGCGCTTCCGATGCACGGCCGTCGGCCGCGCACAGCGATGGGCTGCCTGCGGCACGCTCCCGCCAGCGTTGCACCGCCTCGCGCAACGCATTCGGCAGGGATTCGATCGGCGGAGTTTCGAAGGCTGGGATGACAGTGTCCTTGATCAAACATTGTACGGTGTCGGCCGCGCTCGTGGCCAACCACGCGCAGCTCCGCGATGACGGTCATTGATTCTCATTTACCGCATGACGAGTATTTAATAGCGCATTGCGGCTTCTTCGGTAAGATGCGCGCCGTTCACGTCACAACAAGAAACGGCCCCGTCCTATTCGAGAGGATGCGTTGGGAATTTGCAACAAGGATGCGGCCCGGACAATGTAATACCGGCGCTCGGCGTGCGCTCAATTGAAGGATCCACCATGAGAGTTTCGAGATCGTTCGTCGCGGGACTGCTGCTGGCCGCCGCCTCGCGGGTGCTCGCCGACGCACCGGCGCCGCCGCCGCCGGAAAACGTGTGGTTCGGCAAGGGCCAGTTCGGATTCCTGGATTCGAGCGGCAACAGCGAGGCGGAGGCGGTCAACGCCAACATCGACATGACCCTGATCGAGGGACCGTGGAAGCACGAGTTCACGCTCGCCGGTCTGTACGGCAAGAACTCCGGCATCACCGCCGCCGAACGCTGGGTGGGTACGTGGCAGACCAACTACGCCATCACCATGGACGTGTTCACTTTCGGCGGCCTGCGCTACGAGCACGACCTGTTCGACGGCTTCCAGTATCAGGCAAGCGGCACCCTCGGCTTGGGCTACAAGCTCATCAACAGCGACGCGACCAAGCTGTCGGTGCAGCTCGGCGCCGGCTACCGCAGTCTGCGGCCCGAGGAACTGGTCAAGGATCCCGCGGGCGAGGTGACGGCGCGGATTTTGCAGGCCTCATCCGGCGATGCCATCCTCACGGCGGGCCTGGACTACTCAGAGGCGTTGACCTCCACCACCACTTTGAGCGACAAATTTCTGGTGGAATCCGGGTCCGACAACACCATGCTGCATAATGAGATTGCGCTCGCGGTCAAGGTGTCCAACAAGCTGGCGCTCTCGCTGGGCTACGCAGTGAACGACAACACGAAACCGGCACCGGGGTTGAAAAAGCTGGATACCATATCGACGATCAATCTGGTCTACGCTTTTTGAGATATAAAGCCACTTAAAAAAAGAGGGGAATCATCATGGGTCTATTCGACGGCGTATTGGGCGGGGTCGTGGGAGCCGAGATGGCCACGGTGGTCAACGGGCTGATCGAAAAGCACGGCGGGGTGCAGGGGATCGTTTCGCAGCTCGAACAGCAGGGCCTCGGCGGCACCGTCAAATCCTGGGTGGGAACCGGGGCCAACCAGCCGATATCCGCGGCGCAGATCCATCAGGCCTTCGGTGCGGATACCATTTCGCAGCTGGCCGCCAAGGCCGGACTGTCGCCCCAGGATCTGGCTCAAAGGCTCTCCCAGGTCCTGCCACAGGCCATCGACAAGCTCACGCCCGCCGGGGCAGTTCAGAAGAGTTGATTTGCTCGCGAATTACCAATCATCAATGCTTGATCAACCAAGAGGGATTGCCATGAATCCGACAATGACAGCGACGAAAACCATGCTGGGACTGGGCTTGTGCTTGATCCTCGGTGCGGCCTATGCCCAGGCTCCGGCTTCCGCGCCCGCCGGCAGCACGGGCCTGTGCAAGGATGGCTCCTATTCCACACAGGCGTCCAAGAAGGGCGCTTGCCGCGGTCACAAGGGAGTGAAGGACTGGTACGCGGCGGCGGGCGCGGCACCGGCAGCGGCGCCGGCAGCAGCGGCGCCGGCAGCAGCGGCGCCGGCGGCAGCGGCGCCCGCTGCAGCGGCGGCCCCGACGACGTCCAAGAAACCCGCGGCCTTCACGCCGCCGGCCAACGCGGCTCCGGGCGGCGGCCCGGGGTTGGTGTGGGTGAATACCGGCAGCAAGGTCTACCACTGCCCGAGCGACAAGTGGTACGGCAAGACGAAGGAAGGAAAATACATGTCCGAAGCCGATGCCAAGGCGCAAGGCAATCACGCCGATCACGGCAAGGCCTGCTCATAGATGAGTGGCGGCGCGCGGTGACCTCACTGCGCGCCGCCGGCCTTTTCACGGGAAACCGGGTTTCGTGGGAGAACAGCCCATCAACACGAGTACGCTGACCCAGGTACGGCAGCGGCGCTGGGTGCGCCGCGATCCGCCGCTTTCCGTGTGGCTCGTGCTGCTGCCGCTCATCGGCCTGCTGCTGCTGGCGGCCTATGCGGCCGTACCCTTCGCACGCGATGAGATTGAATCCAGCGTTCGCCGCCACACCCGAGTCGATCTGGACGCCCACGGATATCAGTGGGCGAGCCTGTCGGTGTCCGGTCAGGAGGTCACCCTCGGCGGCGCGCGGCCGGCCGACGACGACGGCGCACGCGCACTCGACGTCGCCCGCCGTGCCGCCTGTCCGAGCTGGGCCGGCCCTCTCATCTGTCCCGTGCACGTCAGCGGTCAATTTTCAATGGCTCCGCCCGCCCCGCCTGCCGCGCCGCCGGCGCCGGTGCCGGCGCCGGTGCCGGCGCCGGCCCCCGCGGTTGCGGCCAGCGCCCCGGCGGAGGTTTGTGAACACGGCCTGGCCGGCATCGTGGCGCAATCGAAGATCGAATTCGGCACGGCGAGCGCGCAGATCCGGCCGCAAAGTCTTCCCGTGCTCGACGCGCTCGCGAAAGTCGCCGTGGATTGCCCCGGCGTCATACTGGTCCAGGGACACACCGACTCGACCGGTGCGCCCGATCTGAACCAGAGCCTGAGCGACGCCAGGGCCGCTTCGGTGGTTCAAGCCCTGATTGAGCGCGGCATCGCCAAATCGCGGCTGCGGCCGCAGGGCTATGGCGCAGACCGGCCCATCGCCGACAACAGCACCGCCTCGGGCCGCGCGGAGAACCGCCGCATCGAATTTCACGTGGTCGCCGAGGATGGACCCGAGGGGAGAGATTGAACCATGAGCTATCTGCTGGCCAAGATCCTGTTTCTGCTGCTGCTCGCGGCACTGCTCGGCGCCTGGTTCGGCTACTGGTGGGTGCGCCGCCAATACGATGATGTGACGAGCGAATACTCGCGCCTGAAAAATGACTGGCAGACCTGGCGCAAGGGGTTCGAGGAAAAGCTGTCGGTGCGGCCGGAACCGGATTTGAAGCCGCTGACGGCGCGCATCGATGACATACCGGCGGCAGTGCGCGGCATCCTATTTCCGCTGCAGGACCGGCTGGCCGCGGTGGAGTCGGCGATCGCTGGCATCAAGATTCCCGCCCCCCAACCGGTGGATCTGGGTGCGCTCGAGGCACGACTGGAGGCGCTGGAGCGCGCGGTGGGCGGCATCCGTCTGCCCGCGATTCCGACGCTGGATCTCGCGCCCACCCAAAAGCGGCTCGACGATCTCGAGCGGGCCATCAACGCGATCGTGATTCCCGCACCGCGGGAGGTGGATTTTCAGCCGATTTACGAGCGGCTGGCGGCGCTTGGCTCGAGCGCTGCGGCGGCGCGCGATCTCGGCCCTGTGCTGCAGCGCATCGATGAGTTGGCGAGGCAGATCCAGCCGCCGCCACCGCCGCTGCCACCGCCGTCGGCCATGGTCCGCGCCGGCAGCCGCAACCTACTGGCGCACGCGGCTTTCGGCACACCCGATGACCTGCAGCTCATCAAGGGGGTTGCGCGGGTGATGGAGGGCATGCTGCACCACATCGGCGTCTACTATTTCTGGCAGATTGCCGAATGGACGCCGGCCGACGTGGCGCATGCCGATGCGCAGCTGACGGCCTTCAGGGGCCGCATCGAACGGGATCATTGGGTGCGTCAGGCGAAGCAGTTCGCCGCCAGGCCGCAGTCGGCGCGCAGGCCCGAGGGCGTCTGAGCCCCGCTGAGGCCGTCTGAGCGCGGCGCAAGCCGCGCAGCCGACCCGCGGTACGGCGAAGCCGCGCAGCGCCGGTGCGGCTTGTGAGGTGATTCACAGTTTGACCGTCTTGCACCGCCTTATGTTCGTTTGCGTACGGAGCGGTCACGCGGCGTCTTGGTTCACTAACCGCCACGAGCGTTGCTCGGCGCATTGAGGCGGCTGTTGAAACACGTCTTGCTCGTTCAGTCCGATCCTGCGGAGGCCATGGCGGTGCGCAACGCGCTGCAGGGCTCCAGCGAGGCGCAGTTCCAGGTCGAGTGGTTACGGACCCTGGCAGAAGGACTGCGGCGATTGGCGGATCCCTCGACCGGAGAGGTGGATGCCATCGTCGCCGATGTGTTTCTGGCGGACAGCGACGGCATCGGCACCTTTGACGGCCTGTTCGGCGCCGCGCCGCAGATACCCATACTCCTGTTGATTGATTCCACCCGGCAGGGCGTTGCCAAACTGGCCGTGCATTGCGGCGCCCAGGACTATCTGCTGAAGAGCCGCTTCGACGACTACCTGCTGCCGAAGGCGGTCAGCAACATGATCGAACGTGCGGCCGTCGCGGATGCCCTGTACATGGAAAAGGAGCGCGCTCAGATCACGCTGAATTCCATCGGCGATGCCGTGATATCCACCGACCAGGGCGGCGCCGTGTCCTTCCTCAATCAGGTGGCGGAAAACCTGACGGGTTGGACCCTGGAAGCGGCGTACGGGCGGCCGGTCGATGAGGTCTTCCGGATCATCGATGGCAATACCCGGGAACCGGCGCAAAACCCGATGGCCCTGGCGATGCGCGAGAACAGAACGGTCGGACTCACGGCAGACTGCGTGCTGATCCGGCGGGACTGTTCCGAATCGCCGATCGAGGATTCAGCTGCTCCCATTCACGACCGCCAGGGCAACGTGACCGGTGCGGTGATGGTGTTTCACGACGTCAGCAAAGCGCGTGCGCGGTCGCTGAAACTGTCGCACCTGGCGCAGCACGATGCCCTGACGGACCTGCCGAACCGCAGCCTCTTCGACGACCGGCTCGGTCGTGCCCTGGCGCTCGCCCAGCGGCACCGCTCCAAGCTCGCGATCCTGTACGTGGACATCGATCGCTTCAAGCACGTCAACGACACCTCGGGTCACGCCGTCGGCGACCGCCTGTTGCAGTCGATCGCGCAACGATTGCTCGGGTGCATTCGCAACTCCGACACGGTGAGCCGCCAGGGCGGCGACGAGTTCGTGATATTGCTGGGCGAGGTCGCCAACGCCAAGGATGCGGCGCTGGCGGCGGAAAAGATGCTGGTGGCGCTGGCAGGGCCGCATGGCATCGATGATCTGCAGCTGCGCATCACGGCAAGCATCGGCATCGCCACCTACCCGATGGACGGGATCGACGGGGAAACGCTCTGCAAGAACGCCGATGCGGCCATGTACCGGGCGAAGAATTGCGGACGCAACAATTTCCAATTCTTCAAGGCCGAGATGAACCTGCATGCACTCGAACGACAGGATTTGGAGACCGATTTGCGGCATGCCCTGGAGCGCTGTGAATTCGAGCTGCACTACCAGCCCCAGGTGAGCCTGCGAACCGGCGCAATCACCGGGTGCGAGGCATTGCTGCGCTGGCGCCACCCGACGCGCCGCCTGGTGCGGCCCGGACGCTTCATCGACATTGCGGAACAGAGCGGCCTGATCGTGCCGATGGGGCGGTGGGTGCTTCATGACGCGTGCAGCCAGGCGCAGGCCTGGCAGGGTGCCGGCCTGCCCCCGGTGCTCATGTCCGTCAACGTCTCCGCGGTGGAATTGCTCGCCATGAATTTCGTTGCGGGGGTCCGGTCGGCGCTCGACCACAGCGGGCTGGCAGCGCGTCATCTCGCCATCGAGATCACGGAGACCGCCCTGATGCGGGACGACGAGTCGACGAGGGCCGTGCTGCAGGAAATCAGCGACATCGGGGTGCATATCGCGCTCGATGACTTCGGCACGGGCTACTCGAGCCTGAGCCATTTGAAGCGTTTTCCGATCGATATCCTGAAAATCGACCAGACATTCGTCCGCCACATCACCACGCATGAGGATGATGCCAGCATCGTCGGTGCGATGGTGCGCATGGGCAGAAGCCTGCACGTGCTGGTCGTGGCCGAGGGCGTGGAAACGCACGCGCAACGAATGTTCCTGAAGAGACTCCAGTGTCCGGAGGCGCAGGGATATTTTTTCGGAAAACCCCTGCTCGCCGGCGCATTCGCGGACCGGCTGGCGCGCCAGCCGTCCGCGGACGTGCGCCAGCCGCGCGCCTCTGACGCCCGGGCGCTCGCCCAACGTTGATTCCCCGGGACAATGAAAAAAGGCCCTGCGAACCTTTCGATCCGCAGGGCCCTCACGACGGCAACCCCCTCCCGGGGGAGGCGGGATCGAAGTCCCGCCTTGCAGACCTACATGTCCATGCCGCCCATGCCACCCATGCCGCCACCCGGCGCGCCGTGTGCATGCTCTTCTTCCTTCGGCGATTCCGCGATCATGACTTCCGTGGTGAGCAGCAGGCCCGCCACCGAGGCCGCGTTCTGCAGAGCCAGACGCGTCACCTTGGTCGGATCCAGAATGCCCATCTCGATCATGTCGCCGTACTCGCTGGTGGCCGCGTTGTAGCCGAACGTGCCCTTGCCCTCGCGGACCCGGTTCAGAACCACCGCCGCATCCTCGCCGGCATTGGTCACGATCTGGCGCAGCGGCTCCTCGATGGAGCGGGCCAGGATCTTGATGCCCGTGGTCTGATCCTCGTTCTTGCCCACCAGCTTTTCGATGGCCTTCAACGCACGCACCAGGGCGACACCGCCGCCCGGAACCACGCCTTCCTCGACAGCCGCACGGGTCGCGTGCAGGGCGTCCTCGACGCGGGCCTTCTTTTCCTTCATCTCGATCTCGGTGGCCGCACCGACCTTGATCACCGCAACCCCGCCCGACAGCTTGGCAACGCGCTCCTGGAGCTTTTCCTTGTCATAGTCGGAGGTGGCCTCCTCGATCTGCTGGCGGATGCTCTCGACGCGGCCCTTGATGTCAGCCGCCTTGCCGGCGCCGTCGATGATGGTGGTGTTTTCCTTCTCCACCAGGACCTTCTTCGCCTCGCCAAGATCGTTCAGCGTCGCCTTCTCGAGCGACAGGCCGACTTCATCCGATATCACCGTCCCGCCGGTCAGCACCGCGATATCCTGCAGCATCGCCTTGCGCCGGTCGCCGAAACCCGGTGCCTTGACGGCCGCAACCTTCACGATGCCGCGGATGGTGTTGACCACCAGCGTCGCCAGCGCCTCGCCCTCGACGTCCTCGGCCACGATCAGCAGCTGGCGGCCGCCCTTGGCGATGGATTCGAGCAGCGGCAAAAGTTCGCGGATGTTGGAGATCTTCTTGTCGACCAGCAGGATCAGCGGCTTGTCGAGCTCGGCGCTCTGGCTCTGCTGGTTGTTGATGAAATACGGCGAGAGGTAGCCGCGGTCGAACTGCATGCCCTCGACCACTTCGAGTTCGTTCTCCAGGCCCGAACCCTCCTCCACCGTGATCACCCCTTCCTTGCCGACCTTGGCCATGGCATCGGCAATCGTCTTGCCGATGCTCTCGTCGGAATTCGCCGAAATCGTGCCCACCTGCGCGATCGCCTTCGGGTCCTTGCACGGCTTGGAGAGCTTCTGCAGCTCTTCGGTCGCCGCAGTGACCGCCTGATCGATGCCGCGCTTCAGGTCCATCGGATTGATGCCTGCGGCCACCGCCTTCAGCCCCTCGCGGATGATCGCCTGCGCGAGCACCGTCGCCGTGGTGGTGCCGTCACCGGCCTCATCGGAGGTGTTGGAGGCGACTTCCTTGACCATCTGCGCGCCCATGTTCTCGAACTTGTCCTTCAGTTCGATCTCCTTCGCCACCGATACGCCGTCCTTGGTCACGGTGGGAGCCCCGAAGCTCTTGTCGAGCACCGCATTGCGGCCTTTCGGACCCAGCGTCACCTTCACGGCGTTCGCCAGAATATTCACACCCTTGAACATGCGTTGCCGGGCGTCGTCGCTGAAGCGTACGTCTTTTGCTGCCATTTGCTGATACCTCTGCTGGAAATTGATTGAACGCTTGGGATCGCGCGCTACTTGCCTTCGACCACGGCCATGACGTCTTCTTCACGCATGACCACGAGCTCGTCGCCATCCATCTTCACTTCGGTGCCGCTGTACTTGCCGAAGAGAATCTTGTCGCCGACTTTGACGTCGAGCGGGCGAATCTCGCCATTTTCCAAAATCTTGCCCTTGCCGACGGCAATCACCTTGCCGAACACGGGCTTTTCCGTGGCGGTGTCCGGGATCACGATCCCACCGGGGGATTTGCGCTCTTCCTCTTCTCGTTTCACGATTACACGGTCATGAAGGGGACGAATCTTCATAAGACAAGACTCCTAAATAAAACTTGGGGTAAGGAATAACTCCCGAACAGAGGGCTGTTAGCACTCTCTGTTCGTGGCTGCTAATAATAGCGGCATATTTTCCCGATTCAAGGGGAGCAGTGGCCTGAATGTATTGCGGCGCAATAAAATGCCGGGGACCTCGGTCGAGGCCAGGTACGCTAGAGTGGCCGCATGTTGCCAACAGACCCTGTTTCGGGTGGCGTCCCGGCCGCCGGTATCCGCGCCTCATGCGCCCTGCACGCCTCCGGCCGGCGCGCCTTGCTATGCCTGGTGCTTCTGACAGCCTCGGGACTCACCATCGCCAAACCCTGGTGGACACGCGGCAGCACGTCCAATGAGCAGGATTTTCTGCCGCCGGACGACGCGTTTCGCCTGAGCGCGCACACCGACGGGAACCTGGTGCGGCTGCGGTGGGTGATTGCCGACGGCTACTATCTCTATCGCAGCCGCATCGAGGTGCGCGCGGAGAGTCCGGATTTGCTGGTGGACCCGCCGGTGTTGCCGGCCGGCACGCCGATCAACGATGCGTATTTGGGCTCCCAACAGGTCTATCGGCAGCAGGTCGAGGCCAGCGTCGGCTTCAAGCGGCTGGACTACGGCGCCCATCCGCTGCAGCTCAAGGTGTTCTACCAGGGCTGTGCTGAGGCCGGACTGTGCTATCCGCTGCTCAGCAAGGTGATTTCGCCCGATGCCTTGGCCCCCCCACGCCCCGGCTCCCCCGCCTGGGAACCCGTGGCCATCATCGGCGGTGGCTGCGCCGTTTTGCTGGCCGGACTGATGTTGCGCCGCGGACGGCGCCTCGAGATGCCCGCCGCATGATCCCGCGCGGTGTGCCGTGGGCCGCGGCTCTGCTCGCCGTGGTGGCGAGCTGGACCGGCGCACGCCTCTACCTGCACCACGCCGCCGTGCAGCGCGGAGTACCGGTGCCGGCGGGCGAGGCCAGTGCGCCCAATCCCGGCGAACTCACGGCACAGCCCGAGGCGCCCCCGGCGCAGATCCCGGAGCGATTGCCGAACTTCGCCCTGGACGATCTGGCGGGCAAGCCCACCGCCATCGGCGCCTGGGCTGGCCGTTCGCTGGTCATCAATTTCTGGGCCACCTGGTGCGCGCCCTGCCGCCGCGAGATTCCGCTGTTGGCGGCCCTGCACGCCGAATGGACCGGCCGCGACGTCGCCGTCATCGGCATCGCCGTCGATCATCGCGACCAGGTCGCGGCATTTGCGGAGCGCTTCAAGATCCCTTACCCGCTGCTCATCGGCGAGCAGGATGCCCTCGATGTAGCGGGCAAGCTAGGCGTCGCATCGCCAGTGTTCCCGTTCACCGTGTTCACGGATCGCCGCGGGCGGATCGTCGCCCTGTACCTGGGGGAGTTGCACAAGGCGCAGGCCGACCTGATTCTCGGGGTGGTGGAGCGGCTGAACGAGGACCGCCTGCCGCTTGCCGACGCCCGGCGCGCAATCACCGAAGGTCTGAACGCGCTCCAGGCGAAAATTCCCGGGTAAACGCTGCTTCCCGACGTTCGACGCCGAAGCTTGCCATTTCTGGTCACAATCTGGTTATTATCGCGGACCTTTTTGCGCGACGGCGGCGGACCCCAGCTTCATGGCTCGAATTTTGTTGCTGAATGGACCCAATTTGAACCTTCTTGGCTCGCGCGAGCCGGCAATCTATGGTGCATCCACGCTACAAGGGATCGAATCCAAGCTCGCGGGCCTGGCGCAGGCCCGCGGCCATGAACTGCTTGCCGCGCAGAGCAATGCCGAGCACGAGCTGATTGCCCGGATTCATTCCGCCAAGGCGGACCAAATCGCCTGGATTCTGTTCAATCCCGGCGGCCTGACCCATACCAGCGTGGCGCTGCGAGACGCGCTGCTGGGGGTCGCCGTGCCCTTCATCGAGGTTCACCTCAGCAACATCTACGCGCGCGAGGAATTCCGGCATCGCTCCTATTTGTCCGACATTGCGGCCGGATGCATCGTCGGGCTGGGGCCGATCGGCTACGAGCTCGCGCTGGACGCGGCTTGCGCCCGTCTGGCCGCCTGATCATCACGATGAACCTGATCATCACTATGAAATAGAGGTCTGGGGATGGATATTCGCAAGGTGAAGAAACTGATCGAGCTGCTGGAGGAATCCGGCATCTCGGAGCTGGAGATCTCGGAGGGCGAGGAATCGGTGCGCATCAGCCGCCATCCGCGCGGGACGCTGCAGATGACCGCGGCCGCCGCCGCGCCGAGCGCGCCGCCCGCCGCTCTGCCGCCGGCGACGCCCGCCACCTCCGCAGGTGAGCACAAGCCCCGCAACGATGAGTACACGGTGACATCGCCGATGGTCGGCACCTACTACTCATCGCCCTCTCCGGGCGCCAAGGTGTTCGTGGAGCTAGGCAGCGAGATCAAGGTGGGCCAGATCCTGTGCATCATCGAAGCCATGAAGATGATGAACCAAATAGAGTCCGACAAGTCCGGCCGCGTAACGGCCATACTCGCCAAGAACGGGGACCCGGTCGAATTCGGCCAACCGCTGTTCATCATCGAATAGCCGTGATGATCGAAAAAGTCGTCATCGCGAATCGCGGCGAGATCGCCTTGCGCATCCTGCGCGCATGCCGTGAGCTCGGCATCAAGACCGTTGCCGTGCACTCGACCGCGGATTTCAACACCAAGCACGTGCTGCTCGCGGACGAGACCGTCTGCATCGGTCCGCCGCAATCCTCGCTGTCGTATCTCAACATGCCCGCCATCATCAGCGCCGCCGAGGTGACCGATTCGGTGGCCATCCATCCGGGCTATGGGTTTCTGGCGGAAAACGCCGATTTTGCCGAACGGGTGGAGAAGAGCGGCTTCATATTCGTCGGGCCGAGGGCGGAAACCATTCGCCTGATGGGCGACAAGGTTTCGGCGATCAAGATCATGAAAGCCTCGGGAGTGCCCTGCGTGCCGGGCTCGGACGGCGCGCTCGGCGCCGACATCGACGAGAACTTCCGAATCGCCAAGGAAATCGGCTACCCGGTGATCATCAAGGCCTCCGGCGGCGGCGGCGGGCGCGGCATGCGGGTCGTGCACACCGACGCATCCCTCATGAACGCCATCAGCGTCACCAAGGCAGAGGCGCTCGCCGCCTTCGGCAGTGATATGGTGTACATGGAAAAATTCCTGGAGAAGCCCCGCCACATCGAGTTCCAGATCCTGGCTGACAATTACGGCAACGTCGTGCATCTGGGCGAACGCGACTGCTCCATGCAAAGACGCCACCAGAAGGTGATCGAAGAGGCGCCAGCCCCGGGCCTGACCGCCAAGCAGCGCAAGACCATGGGCGAGCGCTGCGCCAGGGCCTGCCGGGAGGTCGGATACCGCAACGCCGGCACGCTCGAATTTCTGTACCAGGACAACGAGTTCTATTTCATCGAAATGAACACACGGGTCCAGGTCGAGCATCCGGTCACCGAACTGGTCACAGGCATCGACATCGTCAAGGCACAGCTGCTGATTGCGGCGGGCGAACCCCTGCCGTACGCGCAGAGCGACATCCAGATCCGCGGCCATGCGGTGGAATGCCGCATCAATGCGGAGGACCCCAAGACCTTCGCGCCTTCGCCGGGTCCGATCAGACTGTGGCATTCTCCGGGCGGCCCCGGCATCCGGGTCGACAGCCACGTGTATACCGGCTACAACGTACCGCCGTTCTACGATTCGATGATCGGCAAGGTCATCGCCTTCGGCGACACCCGCGAGACGGCGCTGGCGCGCATGCGCAACGCCCTTGCGGAAATGGTGGTCGAGGGAATCAAGACCAACATCCCGCTGCACCAGGAGATTTTCAATCATTCGGCATTCCGCCAAGGCGGCACCGACATCCATTACCTGGAGCGGCGCCTGGGACTGAAGTGAGCCCCGCGTCTGCCGCGCGCCGATGGCGTTCTACGAAATCGAATTCCCGCTGACCGGCCTCGATGCCGGGGCCGTGGAGGCGGCGCTGCTCGAACTCGGTGCGAGCGCGACCACCTACACGGACGGCGGCGATGAACCCGTGCTCGAGCCCCGCCCCGGCGAAATATGGCTTTGGACCGATACCCGGGTGCGCGCCCTGTTCGACGCCTCGTGCGATGCGCTGCAGACCCTCGGGCTGCTGGCAGCGCACTTCGGCCAAGGCATCACCGCCGGCGCGCGCATCCGCGTTGTAGCGGAGCGCGAATGGGAGCGCGTCTGGCTCACCGATTGGAAGCCGATGCGTTTCGGCGAACGGCTGTGGGTTTGCCCGACGGCGGCGCAGGCTCCCGCCCAGCCGGGGGCGGTGGTGGTGCGGCTCGACCCGGGTCTCGCCTTTGGCACGGGGACGCATCCGACCACCGCGCTGTGCCTCGACGCGATTGATTCGCTCCACTGGGGCGGCCGCACCGTCATCGATTACGGCTGCGGCTCCGGCATCCTGGCCATTGCCGCGCTGACCCTGGGCGCAGCCGCCGCGGTCGGCGTCGATCTGGATCCGCAGGCGCTGTTGGCTACCCGCAGCAATGCGGCACGCAACGGCGTGGCCGGACGGCTGACCGTCCAGGAGCCGGACGTCGCGCTCACACCCGCCGATTGCGTGCTCGCGAACATCCTCGCCGGACCGCTGATTGACTTGCTGCCGGTCCTGACCCAGGCAAGCAAGCCGCGCGCCGAGTTGGTGTTATCGGGAATCCTGCATAACCAGTTAGACTCGGTGCTGGCCGCCTACCGCCTCGCCTTTCAAATCGGGCCGATCACACGGCGGGACGATTGGTGTTGCGTTCGCGCCCGGAGAGCGTCCTAGTTTGTTCACGCAGTGTTCAAAATGCGATACCGTCTTTCGGCTGTCCGCCGAGGTGCTGCGCGCCGCCGGCGGCCAGGTGCGGTGCGGAAAATGCGGCGAGGTGTTCAACGCCCTGGCACGCCTCGCCGAGGAGCCCGGCGCGTTCGCTTCGGGGGAGTCCGCGCTGGAACTCGAAACCCGCGCCGACAGCATCTTGGAAACCACCCCCGTCAGCCGCCCACCGCTGGAATTGATGGCCGAGGACGGCGATCCGTCGCAATCGCAAATCGCCCGGCTGGAAGTGCAGGATTGGGACGACGAATCGGCGGACGAGCTGGAGGACAAGCCGGAGGATGAATCCGCCGCGCTCGAATTCAGCCTGCCGCCCGGCGAACTGGACAGGATCTTCGTCGAAAATCGACAGGCGCTGCATTTTCTGTCGACGGCTGCCGCGCAGTCGAAGGCCGCCGCCGAATCCCAGACGGCTGAGGCGGGGGCGCAGACCGCCGGTGGATTCCAATCCGCCCCGGACACCGACCCCGACACTGACACTCACAACGACCCCGACACTGACACTTATACTCACACTTACACCGACCCCGACGCGAAAGCCGATGCTGGTGCCGCTGCCGACGCCGTCAGCGACTTGAACGCCGATGCCGCTGCCGGCATGTCCATGGATCTTCCTCTCGAGGCGCCGGCCGGCAATGCTGGCGTGGATGCGGCGCCGCCACGCCGAGTCGGATTGGAATTGTCGGAGGATTTGCGCCGCCAGGTGCGCGACGGCATGGCGCAGGTCGAGGCCCCCGTCCTGGATGTGCGGCCGAAGCGCGCGATCGTGCCTTGGCTCGTGGCGGCGTTGTTGTTCGTGCTGGCATTGGCTGGCCAGCTGGTCCATCAGAACCGTGAATGGCTGGCGGCGCGCGAGCCGTTCGGTGACCACCTACGTGCGGCCTACGCCAAACTGGGCTATCCGCTGCCGGTAACCCTGATCCTGTCCGCTTATCAGTTGCGCCAATGGGGCGTCACCGGCGACCCGAGCGCCGGCGGCACACTGCGGGTGCGGGCCAGCATTCTGAACGTGGCGGCGACGCGGCAGCCGTATCCGCTGCTGCGCGTGACGCTGGCGGACCGCTTCGGCAATCGCATAGGCAGCCGCGACTTCGAGCCGGGTGAGTACCTGGCCAAGGCGCCGGCGCGCCTCATGGCGCCCGGCGAACGCGCCGATGCAACCCTCGAAATTCAGGATCCCGGCAAGAGCGCCGAAGGATTCGAATTTGACGTCTGCCTGCGCAGCCCCGAACAGCGGGTGCTGTGTGCCAATGACCAGTGGGACCGCGGACGATGAAGATCGGTCCCTTCTTGCTGCCCTCGAACGTCGTGCTGGCTCCCATGGCCGGCGTCACCGACCGCCCGTTTCGCATGCTCTGCAGGCGTTTCGGCGCCGGACTTGCGGCCTCCGAGATGTTGAGCGCCGACGTGCGCCTGTGGGACACGCCGAAATCGCGCCGTCGCATGGATCATTCGGGTGAACCGAGCCCGCGCGTGGTGCAGATCGCCGGCTTCAATCCCGCGATGATGGCCGAGGCGGCGCGCCGCAACGTCGATGCCGGCGCCGAGATCATCGACATCAACATGGGATGTCCGGCCAAGAAGGTGTGCAACCGGCTCGCCGGTTCCGCACTGCTTCAGGATGAGGCGCTGGTTGCGCGCATTCTGGACGCCGTGGTGCGCGCGGTGGCGGCGCCGGTGACCTTGAAGACGCGCACCGGCTGGGATCGCGACCACAAAAACGGCGTCCGCATCGCAAAAATCGCCGAGGACTGCGGAATTCAGGCGCTTGCGATACACGGGCGCACGCGCACCGACCTGTATCAGGGCGACGCGGAGCACGAAACCGCCCGCGCCATCAAGGCGAGCGTCAAAATTCCGGTGTTCGCGAACGGCGACATCGATTCCGCAGCGCGTGCCCGCGAAATTTTTCGGTTGACGGAATGCGATGGCGTCATGATCGGCCGCGCGGCGCAGGGTCGGCCATGGATTTTCGATGAAGTCAATTTTTTCCTGGCGACCGGTGAAACGCGCGCGGTGCTGGCGTTGGAAAAGGTCCGTGATATTATGCGCGCCCACCTCGAAGACCTGTATGCCTTTTACGGCGATGAGACCGGCGTTCGGGTGGCACGCAAACATTTGAGCTGGTACTGCCGGCAGCATCCTGGACAAGAAGTTCTGCGGAATCGTTTGATGAAAATCCAGACGCCGCATGAACAGCTGTCGATGCTGATGGAGCAATTCGAAACGGGACTGGGCCGCGCGGCGTGAATGGCAACAAGAAAAAAGCGGCAGGGAATCTGGATGGCTATGGTCGCAAAAAAGAAATCTAAATCTCGAAGGGAATCAGCCGCGCCGTTCAATGGGCGCGATCTGAAGGTCAACGGCAGGGGCGTGCCGCTGCGCTCCCAGGCCGCCGAAGCCCTGCAGTGCTATTTCGAGACTCTCAACGGCCACAAGCCGGCCCGTCTCTATGATCTGGTGATGCGCGAAGTGGAGGAGCCGCTGTTCCAGGTGGTGATGGACCACGTGCAGGGCAATCAGAGCCGCGCGGCCACCATCCTCGGCATCAATCGCGGCACGCTGCGCAAGAAACTCAAAGAGTTCGGCATCGGCGAGTAGGTCGCGTTGCTCAACGTAGTACGCCGTGCGCTGCTCAGCGTCTCCGACAAGACCGGCATCGTTGAGTTCGGGCGCGAATTGAAGGCGCGCGGTGTGGAGATACTCTCCACCGGCGGCACCGCCAAGCTGCTGACCCATCACGGAATTGCGGTGAGGGAGGTGGCCGAATACACCGGCTTTCCGGAAATCATGGACGGACGGCTGAAGACTCTTCACCCGCGGATCCACGGCGGCCTGTTGGCGCGCCGCGGTGTCGACGAAGCGGTGATGCGTTCTCACGACATCGAGCCCATCGATCTGCTGGCGGTCAACCTGTACCCGTTCGCGGCAACCGTGGCGCGGCCCGATTGCAGCTATGACGAAGCCGTCGAGAACATCGACATCGGCGGCCCCGCCATGGTGCGTGCCGCCGCCAAGAACCATGCGGCGGTCGCGGTGCTGGTCGACCCGGCCGACTATCGGGGGCTGCTCGACGAATTGGCGGCCAATCAGGGCTGCACCCGCATCGCGATGCGCCAGACGCTGGCGGCGAAGGCCTTCGCGCATACGGCGCAGTACGATGCGATGGTGTCGGCTTACTTCACCGGCGCCATCGGCACCGAGGCGCCGACATTTGCGGACGACCTGAATCTGTCGTTCCGCAAGCACTTGGATCTGCGCTACGGCGAGAATCCCCACCAAACGGCCGCCTTCTATACCGATCCGCGCGCCATCGGCGCATCGGTGACGGCTGCCACCCAGATCCAGGGCAAGGAGCTATCCTTTAACAACATCGCGGACGCCGATACGGCGCTCGAATGCGTGCGTCAATTCGAGGCGGCCGCCTGCGTCATCGTCAAGCATGCCAATCCCTGCGGCGTGGCCGCCGCCGCCGGCATCGCGCAGGCCTATGAGCACGCCTATCGCACCGATCCCACCTCGGCTTATGGCGGGATCATCGCCTTCAACCGGCCGCTGGACGCCGCCACGGCGCGCACCATCCTCGATCGCCAATTCGTGGAGGTCATCCTGGCGCCGGCCGTGACCGAGGAGGCGAAGTCCGTGCTGTCGGCCAAGCAGGGTGCACGCGTCCTCCTGACGGGCGATTTGACCAGACCGGCCTCGCAATTGCTCGAGTACAAGAGCGTCACCGGCGGCCTGCTGGTGCAGACGCGCGACGTCGGCGTCATCCACGCCCAGGATCTGCGGCCGGTCAGCCGCCGACAGCCCAGTGCCGCGGAACTCGAGGATTTGCTCTTCGCCTGGCGAGTTGTGAAATATGTCAAATCGAATGCGGTTGTTTGCGTCAAGGACTTGAGCACCGTCGGCATCGGCGCCGGCCAGATGAGCCGGGTAGTCAGCAGCAAGATCGCCGCCATGAAGGCCGCCGACGCCGGACTCTCGATGCAGTCGGCATCCATGGCCTCCGATGCCTTCCTGCCGTTTCGCGACGGCCTGGATGCCCTCGCCGAGATGGGGATCCGTTCGGTCATCCAGCCCGGCGGATCGAAGCGCGACGCCGAGGTGATTGCGGCGGCGGACGAGCATGACATCGCCATGGTGTTCACGGGGATGCGCCACTTCCGCCATTAGCCAGGAGCGCGCGTGGGTCTTTACGCATGAAGGTTCTCGTGGTCGGCAGCGGTGGCCGCGAACACGCCATCGCCTGGAAATGCGCGCAGTCGCCGCGGGTCGAGCGGGTGTTCGTCGCGCCCGGAAACGGCGGCACCGCACTCGAACCCAGGGTGCGCAACATCCCCATCCATGCCGAGGACATCGGGGCGCTGGCCGACTTTGCGTCGCGCGAGGGCATCGCGCTCACCATCGTCGGACCCGAAGGACCGATCGTCGCGGGGATCGCCGATCGTTTCGCGGCGCGGAATTTGCCGTGTTTTGCACCCTCGAAGGCGGCTGCGCGGCTGGAGGGTTCGAAGGCGTTCACCAAGGACTTCCTCAGGCGCCACGCCATACCGACGGCCGGCTACCGGGTCTTCGATCGCAGCAATTTCGACGCGGATTTCGTCCGCGCCCAGCGCCTGCCCATGGTGGTGAAGGCCGACGGCCTGGCGGCCGGCAAGGGCGTTGTCGTCTGCGAGACCCATGCCGCGGCGATCGACGCGGCCGCCGGCATGCTGGCGGGAGGATTCGGCGACGCCGGCAGCACCATCGTGATCGAGGAGTTCCTGGCCGGCGAGGAGATCAGCTTCATCGTCATTGCGCACGATGAGCAGGTCCTCCCGCTCGCCACATCCCAGGACCACAAGCGCCGCGACGACGGCGATCGCGGGCCCAACACCGGTGGCATGGGCGCCTATTCTCCGGCTCCGCTCGTCACACCGGCGCTGCACGCGCGCATCATGCATGAGGTGATCGAGCCCACGCTGCGCGGATTGCGGCAGGACGGAAACCCCTACACCGGATTTCTGTATGCCGGACTGATGGTGGCGCCGGACGGCACGCCGAATGTGCTCGAATTCAACTGCCGCTTCGGCGACCCCGAGACGCAGCCCATCATGATGCGCCTGAAGAGCGATCTGACCTCGCTGTGCGAGGCGGCCCTCGCCGGCCATCTCGACCAGTCGGGCGCCGCATGGGATTCGCGGGCGGCGCTCGGGGTGGTGATGGCCGCGGGCGGCTATCCCGCGGGCTACCGCAGCGGCGACCCGATCAGCGGACTGGAAGCCGCGGCCCAACTGCCGGGCAAAGTGTTTCACGGGGGCACCCGCCTGGACGGCTCACAGTTGCTCACCAACGGCGGCCGGGTGTTGTGCGCGGTGGGAATGGGGGCCACCGTGAGCACGGCACGAGCGCAGGCCTACGATCTGGTCAACGCCATTCATTGGGACCTGGTCCAATATCGCCGGGACATCGGCTACCGCGCCATTGCCCGCGAAGAACACCGGTGATCGGGATGGCCCGCGGCGCGGCGGCCCCATCGCCGGATTCAGGTCTGTGACGGCCCCGGCGGCTGCTTGCGGGCGATGCTGGTCGCCATGGTGACGATGGACGCCAGATCGCTGAGATTGGCGGGCACCACCAGCGTGGTTCCGGACTGCGCCAGCTTGCCGAATTGCTTGACGTACTCCTCGCCGATGCGCAGCTGCATGGCCTCGATGCCGCCGCGATCGGAGAGCGCAATGCCGACCTGGCGCAGTCCTTCCGCAGTGGCGGTCGCCACCGCAAGGATCGCCTGCGCCTGACCCTCGGCCTCGTTGATCTGCTGCTGCTTGGTCGCCTCGGATTGTTTGATCACGCGCTGCTTGTCGCCCTCGGCGGAATTGATCTTGGCATCGCGCTCGCCTTCGGAGGTCAGCACCACGGCGCGCTTCTCGCGCTCGGCGCGCATCTGCTTCTCCATCGCCGACAGCACGTCCTTGGGCGGCGTGATGTTCTTGATCTCGTAGCGCAGAACCTTCACGCCCCACGCCACCGAGGCCTTGTCGAGTTCGCCGACGACGTTCGCGTTGATGACGCCGCGCGCCTCGAAGGTGCGGTCGAGTTCGATCTTGCCGATCTCGCTGCGCAGCGTCGTCTGCGCCAGCTGCGAGATGGCAAAGCCGTAATTGGTGATGCCGTAGGAGGCAAGATGCGGGTCGAGCACCTGCATGTAGAGGACCGCATCGACGCCGACCTGGACGTTGTCGCGTGTGATGCAGATCTGCTCGGGAATGTCGACCGCAATCTCCTTGAGGCTGTGGCGGTAGGCAACCGCCTCGGCGAAAGGAACGAGAATGTGAAAGCCGGCATTCAGCGTGCGGCTGTACTTGCCCAGATACTGGACCACGAACGCGCTCTGCTGCGGCACCACGATCGCGGTCTTGGCGATGATGATCACCGCGAGAATGGCGATCACGATGGCTCCATAGCCGAGGGAAATGTCCAAGATGCTCTCCTATTCGCCGTGCACGACGAGGGTCAGTCCATCAACGCGCTGGATGCGCGCGCGCTCACCGGCGCCGATCACGGAGTTGCCTGCATTGACCGCACTCCACGAGCTGCCGCGAAATTCGAGACGGCAGCTCTCGCCGGGCGGCAGCGCAGCCGGCAGGATCACCGTCTCGCCCTGCGGGCCGCTCTTCATGGCGGGCAGATTGTGCCTTAGGTATTCGTACACCCGGCGGCGGAAGGCGACCATCGAGAACCCCGCCAGCAGCGTGAACAGCGTCCATTGCATCCAGTCGGGTGCCTTCAATCCCGCCAGTTCCAGGAATCCAACGAAGAGAGCGGCCGAGCCGATGAACACCAGGTAGAACTGGGCATTGACCAATGCCAGCTCCGAGCCCAGCAAAATCGCACCTACCGCGATCCACGCCCACCATTGCATACGCCGCCCCCGGGTGCGCCGCCTAGCGCTTCATGGCGTCGAAGAAATCCGCGTTGGTCTTGGTGTCCTTCATCTTGTCTAGCAGGAATTCGATCGCCGCCAGTTCGTCCATCGGGTGCAGCAGCTTGCGCAGGATCCACATCTTCGACAGCTCCGCCGGATCGGTGATGAGTTCCTCCTTGCGCGTGCCGGAGCGGTTGATGTTGATCGAGGGAAACGTGCGCTTCTCGGCGATGCGCCGGTCCAGATGGATCTCCGAATTGCCCGTGCCCTTGAACTCCTCGAAAATCACGTCGTCCATCTTCGAGCCGGTGTCGACCAGCGCGGTGGCGAGGATCGTCAGGCTGCCGCCCTCCTCGATGTTGCGGGCCGCCCCGAAGAACCGCTTCGGCCGCTGCAGCGCATTGGCGTCAACGCCGCCGGTCAGCACTTTGCCGGAGCTCGGCACCACGGTGTTGTAGGCGCGCGCAAGACGCGTGATCGAATCGAGCAATATGACGACGTCCTTCTTGTGCTCCACCAGGCGCTTGGCCTTTTCGATCACCATTTCGGCGACCTGTACATGGCGGCTGGCGGGTTCGTCGAAGGTGGAGGAAACCACCTCGCCCTTGACCGTGCGCGCCATCTCGGTGACTTCTTCCGGCCGCTCGTCGATGAGCAGCACGATCAGATAGCACTCCGGATGGTTGGCGGTGATGGCGGTGGCGATGTTCTGCAGCAGCATCGTCTTGCCGGCCTTCGGCGGGGAGACGATCAGACCGCGCTGCCCCTTGCCGATCGGCGCCACCAGATCGATGGCCCGGGCCGTCAGATCCTCGGTCGATCCGTTGCCCCGTTCGAGCTTCAGGCGCTCGGTGGGATGCAGCGGCGTCAGGTTCTCGAACAGCACCTTGCCGCGCGAGCTCTCCGGCGAATCGAAGTTGATCTCGCCGACCTTGAGCAGCGCGAAGTAGCGTTCGCCGTCCTTCGGCGGGCGGATCAATCCGGAGATCGAATCGCCGGTGCGCAGATTGAAGCGCCGGATCTGGCTGGGTGATACGTAGATGTCGTCCGGACCGGCGAGATAGCTCGAGTCGGAGGACCGCAGGAAGCCGAAGCCGTCCTGCAGGATCTCCAGCACGCCGTCGCCGTAGATGTCCTCGCCCTTGCGCGCGTGCGCCTTCAGGACCCCGAAGATGATGTCCTGCTTGCGCGAACGCCCCATGTTCTCTAGACCCATGGTCTCGGCGAGCTTGACCAGATCGCTGATGGGGCGCTTCTTCAGCTCGGTCAGATTCATCGAGCTGCGGCTGCGCGCCAGGTCGGTCGGCGCGATGATCTCCAGATCGTCGCCGCCCTCCGGCAGATCGCCATAGTCCTCGTGCGCGGGCCGGCCGCCGTTGGTGTTGCCGTTGCGATTGTCGTTGCGCGGCCGATTCGACCGGTTGGAGCGGCCCCCGCCACCCTGGCCGCCACCGCCCTGGCCGCCGCCGCCCTGGCCGCCGCCGCGCGATTGATTGCCCAGATAGCCTCTCACAGGTTGGTATCCAGAAAGGCCGCGAGCTGGGACTTGGTGACCGCTCCGACTTTCTGGGCCTCCACGGTGCCGTTCTTGAACAGGATCAGGGTCGGGATGCCGCGAATGTTGAATTTGGGGGGCGTTGCCGGATTTTCATCGATGTTGAGCTTGGCAATCCTGACCTTGTCTTTGTATTGCTCGGCGATTTCATCGAGGATCGGCGCGATCATCTTGCACGGTCCGCACCATTCCGCCCAAAAATCGAGCAGCACGGGCCTGTCTGACTTGAGTACGTCTTTGTCGAACGTGGCGTCGCTGGTATGGACGATACTTGGGTTGCTCACTGCGGATATGCCTCCTGTTGGAGATGAAATCGATTGATTGCGGAGTTGATTATGGGAGAACTAAGGGGCCAGAGCTCGCGCGAAGTGACGATGCGCGGCTGTTCGGGCACAATACAGCGGGTTTAGCGGAGTTAATTACCTTAAAAGGGTACCGGTGATACGGTTGCAGGGAGCGGATAGACCGGCTCCGGATGCAGGTATTGTTAACCGGTCCCCGCCATTTTGCAAGTTTCTCCAGTTTACAAAGCGAAAATGTCAGACGCCCATCTCAGTCAGCTCACTTTTGAATCCCTGAACATCCCGGAATCCGTGAAGCGGGGCCTGGCCGAACTCGGCCTCACCCGCTGTACGCCGATTCAGGAGCAGACCCTGCCGGAGGCCCTCGCCGGACACGACGTGGCGGGCCAGGCGCAAACCGGCACCGGCAAGACGGCCGCGTTCCTGATCGCATTGTTCAACCGGCTGCTCACCGAGGCGCCCTCGCCCACGCGGCCGAAAAACGCGCCGCGCGCCATCGTCATCGCGCCGACCCGCGAACTCGCCGTGCAGATCCACTCCGACGCCGAGGCAATCGGCAAATACACCGGGTTGAAGCTCGCGATCGTCTTCGGCGGAGTCGACTACGAGAAACAGCGGCGCATTCTCGAGGAAGGCGTCGACGTGCTGATCGGGACGCCCGGCCGGATCATCGATTACTTCAAGCAGGGCGTTTTCGACCTGCGGCATATCCAGGTCGCGGTCATGGACGAGGCCGACCGAATGTTCGATCTCGGATTCATCAAGGACATCCGCTTCATTTTGCGCCGTCTGCCGCACCCGACCCTGCGCTTGAACATGATGTTTTCGGCGACCCTGTCGCACCGGGTGCTCGAACTCGCCTACGAACACATGAACAATCCGATGCTGATCCGCATCGAGCCGGATAAAATGACGGTCGACCGGGTGCGCCAGGTGCTGTACTTTCCCTCCACCGAGGAGAAGATTCCGCTGCTGATGGGCCTTCTGCGGCGCATCGACGCGCGCCGCACCATGGTGTTCGTCAATACCAAGCGGGTCGCGGAGCTGCTGGAGCGCACGCTGACCGCCAACGGCTTCGTCGCGCAGGCCATATCGGGCGACGTACCGCAGACCAAGCGCCTGAAGATGATGCGCGACTTCCACAACGGCGAAGTCGCCGTGCTGATCGCGACCGACGTGGCGTCCCGCGGCCTGCACATTCCCGACGTCAGCCATGTGTTCAATTTCGATCTGCCGAATGACGCCGAGGATTACGTGCATCGCATCGGCCGCACGGCGCGCGCCGGCGCCGAGGGCGATGCCATCAGTTTCGGCTGCGAGGAGTATGCGATTTCCCTGCCCGACATCGAGCGTTACATCGGTCATCAGATCCCTCGCGCGGCCATCGAATCGCGGGACCTGGCGGCGGTGACTGCGCCGCCGCCCGCCGAATGGCGCGAGCGCGCGCCGCGGTTCGGCCAGGGCCGCGGCGGCGGCCGTCCGGGCGGCGGCGCACGCCCCGGCGGCGGCCAGCGCGGCGGCGGCCCACGGGCCGGCGGCGCGCGCGCCGGGGCGGGTTCGCGATCCGGC